>MDSZ01096648.1_pt1 | contig 27675 bp, 23 predicted proteins | sample 811201 | NCBI WGS metagenome assembly MDSZ01 (sample SAMN05326647, study PRJNA326480) | marine metagenome | isolation source: seawater | place: Indian Ocean: North | collected 2010 | reverse complement strand
TTTCATTTGTTTCTATTTTTAAAAATTTAGAAATTGGAATAACAAAATCTTTGTCAAAAAAATAGTGAATTGATTGTGTTGTTGTCGGGTAATAGCCTCTTTGGATTTTATGAATACCTTGGGCTCCAGCTTCGACAGTTTCTAACTTTTTAGTAATTGCGAATTCAATTGCTTGATAATAACAAACCTCAAAGTGCAGAAAATTGACGTTTACTAATGATCCCCAATTTCTTCCATAAATAGATTTGTTGTCGAATAGATTTATTGCTCCAGCAACGCTATTTTTGTTGTCAAAAACTAGAATTAGTAGAACTCTATATTTTAGTCTAGAAATTAATAAAAACCAAAAATCTCTCGTTAAGTATGCAGCTCCAAATTTTTTTTCAGAGGTATTAACATAAAAATTATAAAAACTTTCTATATGCTTTTCTTTAATTTCATCACCAGTGAGTTTTTTAATTTTCAAACATTTTGAATTAATTTCTCTTCTCTCTTTCCTAATAACCTTTCTTTTAGAAGAGGAAAGATTTGAGAGAAAACCTTCAAAGTTCTCATAATTATCATTTTTCCAGTGAAACTGAATCCCATATCTTTTGAGCCAAGAGGGGTCTTCACAAGCATGACAGGCTTGCTTATGATCAATAAAATTGATATGTGATGACGAAAGTTTATTATCTTCAACTAATTTTTTTAGAGAAGAGAGTAAAACCTGAATAGCATGTTTTTGATTTATATTTTTTGATAATAAAAATCTTGGACCTGTTATAGGTGTAAAAGGAATTGCAGATAAAAGTTTAGGGTAATAATTTTTTCCATGTCTCTGCCAAACATCAGCAAATATATGATCAAAAACATATTCTCCCCAACTATGAGTTTTTAAAAAATTAGGGAGAATTCCAACTACTAATCCATCTATATTTTTTAAAATAATATGCTGGACCACCCAGCCTGTTTTATAAGAAATTGAACCACTATCTTCCAAACAAGTGAAAAATTCATGAGATAGAAAAGGGTTTCCAACTAAAATTCCGTCTTTAACGTTTTTAAAATCCGCTAAATTATTCCACGTTGATTTGCTAATTTGATGGGTGCTATTTATTATCGTAGTATAGAAATTTTCAGATGAGTAAATTTTCACTATTATTATAGGTGTAGTATTTAGTTTTATAAAATAATTTAAACGAATAAAATTTTAATGAATTTCTGCGATTGCTTCAACTTCAACTACAACGCCTCTTGGTAAAGAGTTGGATCCAACAGCAAATCTTGAATGGCTACCAATCTTTCCAAAAACCTCGACCATTAAATCTGAAGCACCATTAACAACTTCTGGTTGTTGAGTAAAATCATCTGAAGAATTAACAAATCCACCTAATTTGATAATTCTTTTTATATTATCAAGATTATTATTAGTTGCGGAGTTTAGTTGAGCAATAATGGCAAGACCACAAGCCTTTGCTGCTAAAATGGCTTCAGATAACTCTACATCCCTTCCAACTTTTCCTACAACTAATTTGTTATTAATCATTGGAATTTGTCCAGACACAAAAATAAATTTATTACTAACTATAAAAGGAACATAATTAGCAGCAGGTTCTGGAGCATCAGGAAGGTTTAGTTTTAATTGTTTTATACGTTCTAAAACTTTTGGCATTTTAATTCCTCCCTTTTATAAGTTATGAGCAACCACTTGTTGATCCACATGTATTACATTTCATACATGTTCCGTTTCTTACTAATGTAAAATTCCCACATTCACCACAAGCCTCACCTTCATAACCTTGAATGCGTGCTGTTTTTATCGCTGTTTCTTTATTATCAATTGTATTAGTTGAAAAGTTTGCTTCATTCGTTATAGGAATATTTAACTCTTCAAAGTCTTGATTTGCAACTACTTGGGCACTTGATTGTGCTTGTCCTCCTTGGAGTACAGTTAGCTCTAATTCTTGCCTTAGATAGCCTCTACTTACTTTACGGTTGTTATTAAGCAAATGGGATTGACTTTCTCCATCACCAGTAGTGTCAGACTTTAAATCATCAGAATTTACATGACCTAAATCATGTCTATCCAAGTAGGAAATTGCTAGTTCACGAAAAATATAGTCTAAAATTGATGTTGCCATCTTTATAGCATCATTTCCTGTTACTAATCCTTGAGGTTCAAACCTAGTAAAAGTAAAAGCTTCTACAAATTCTTCTAATGGAACTCCATATTGTAATCCTATTGAAACTGCTATAGCAAAATTATTCATAAGAGATCTAAACGCAGCACCTTCCTTGTGCATGTCAATAAATATTTCTCCTATCTCTCCATTTTCATACTCTCCGGTTCTAAGGTAGACTTTATGTCCTCCAACTGTTGCTTTTTGAGTATATCCTTTTCGTCTATTTGGAGGACGAGATCTACGTACTTCCCGAATAACTCTTTCTATAACTCTTTCCGTTATTGGCTTTACTTCCTCGAATGATTCTGCGTTTTCCTCATTATCATCAATGACTGAAGATGAAAGCGGTTGAGATAATTTTGAACCATCTCTATATAATGCATTAGCTTTGAGACCCAATTGCCATGAACTCATGTACGCATCTTTACAATCTTCTATGGTGGCTGAGTTAGGCATATTAATAGTTTTTGAAATTGCCCCAGATATAAAGGGTTGAGAAGCTGCCATCATTTTAATATGGCTTTCTACAGATAAGAACCTTTTTCCAATTCTTCCACATATATTTGCACAATCAAAAATAGGTAAGTGTTTTTCTTTTAATTGAGGAGCCCCTTCAAGTGTCATTGCACCACAAACAAAAGTATTTGCTATTTCGATCTCTTCATCACTATATCCAAGAGCTGTTAACATATCAAATTTTGGATCATTAAGTTGATTTTCTGAAAAGTTTAAGGTGGATTTACAAAATTCATCTCCAAATGTAAAACGATTGAAAACAAATTTCATATCAAAAGCAGAAACAAGAGAGGAATTTATAATTTTAATTTGTTCATCTCCAAATCCTTTTGATTTAAGAGATTCAATTGAAATAGTAGGGCAGTTTTCCAGGGTTCCATAACCTACAGCATATTTTTCTATCGAGGTTATTTCTGTTTTTGAATAACCTAAAAACTCTAGAGCTTCTGGGACGACTCTGTTGATAATTTTAAAGTATCCCCCTCCAGCAAGTTTTTTAAATTTTACTAGCGCGAAATCTGGTTCAATCCCTGTAGTGTCGCAATCCATTATTAGACCAATGGTGCCTGTAGGTGCAATAACAGTTGTTTGGGCATTTCTAAATCCGTACGATTTACCTAATTGTAAAGCTTGATCCCAAAATTTTCTAGCTGCATATAATAAGTTTTTGTCCTTACATTCATTCTCTAAAAGAGGAACAGGCTTGATGGTTAACCCAGTATATCCATCTGAATTCCCTAATGCTGCATTGCGATGATTCTTTATAACCTTTAACATGTCTTTTTTGTTTTCTTCAAACTTACTAAATGCTCCTAATTCTTTTGCAATTTCTGCAGAAGTTGAATAACTAACACCAGTCATAAGAGAAGAAATTGCAGCACAAATAGATCTAGCCTCAACACTGTCATAGGGCAAACCAGAAGCCATTAAAAGGCCTCCAATATTTGCGAATCCCAGCCCTAAAGTTCTATAGTCATACGACTTTTGAGCGATTTCCTTTGATGGGAATTGAGCCATTAAGACAGATATCTCTAATGCTACAGTCCAGAGTCTAACTGCATGTACAAATGATTCTGTGTCAAAAGTTTTATTTGGTTTTCTGAATTCCATCAAATTAAGTGAAGCGAGATTGCAGGCTGTATCATCTAAAAACATATACTCTGAACATGGGTTAGAAGCGTTAATTCGTCCTCCCTTTGGGCAAGTGTGCCATTCATTGATAGTACTATCATATTGAAGCCCTGGATCTGCACATGACCATGCTGCATAACCAATTTTTTCCCACAACTCCCTGGATTTTAAAACTTTATCAATAGATCCATCTGTTCTGCGAATTAAATTCCATTCCCCATCTTTTTGAACACTACTCAAAAATTCGTTTGAAACTCTAATGGAGTTGTTAGAGTTTTGTCCGGAAACAGTTACATATGCTTCTGAATCCCAATCAGTATCATAAGTTCTAAATTCAATTGAAGAATAACCTTGTTTTGCAAATTGGAGGATTTTTTCAATATAATTTTGCGGAATTAAAACTTTTTTGGCGGCTAAAATGGTCTTTTTTAATGAATTATTTTTTAATGGATTTATTCTATCCTCAATGTTTTTAAAATTTTCGGATTCCTCTGTGATAGAATCTAAAATTTGATTCAAATGAAATTCCATAACTTTTGATCCAGTTACTAAGGCTGCAACCTTTTCTTCTTCTTCTACTTTCCAATTTATGAACTCTTCAATATCAGGATGGTCTATATCAACACTTACCATTTTAGCAGCGCGCCTTGTGGTTCCTCCGGATTTAATGGCACCAGCTGATCTATCACCAATTTTCAAAAAGCTCATTAAACCAGAAGATTTCCCGCCACCAGATAAGTTTTCTCCTTGGCCTCTTAGTTTTGAAAAGTTTGATCCAGTACCCGACCCATATTTAAAAAGTCTAGCCTCTCTAACCCATAAATCCATGATCCCACCTTCATTAACTAGATCATCACTGACAGACTGAATAAAACATGCATGGGGCTGTGGGTGTTCATATGCTGTTTTTGATGCTTTTAATTTTCCTGAAAAATGATCAACATAATAATGACCTTGACTAGGTCCATCAATACCATAAGCCCAATTTAAACCGGTATTAAACCATTGAGGTGAATTAGGTGCAGCCATTTGATGTGCTAACATGTGTCGCATTTCATCAAAGTAAATTCTAGCATCATTTTCTGAAGAAAAATAATTACTTTTCCAACCCCAATATGTCCAAGTACCTGCTAACCTATCAAAGACTTGTTTACTTGATGTTTCTCCAACATACCTCTTGTTTTTACTTAATTTAGCTAATTCTTTCTCGTTTGGTTGTGATTTCCAAAGCCACGATGGTACTTTATTTTCTTCAATTTTTTTAAGACATGTAGCAACTCCAGCTTTGCGAAAATATTTTTGTGCAAGAATATCTGTTGCAACTTGAGACCAAAATTCTGGGACCTCTACATTTTCAGTTTTAAAAACTATACTTCCATCTATATTTTTAATTTCACTTGTAGCAAATCTGAATTTTATATTTTTATAAACATCTTCGTTTTGCTTTGTGAAGTGTCTTTTAAATTTCATTATATCCCTCATTAATTGATAAGGCGTAAATTAATACCATCTCAGAATCAGTCCCTTTCCGTTAAAAACTTCGGTTATGAATGCTACATATAGTAGATGAGAATAATAGGCTAACCTATATATTGTTATGTGCAAGTTTTTTTTTATATTTTATTTGTTTTTTTTTAATTTTTTTTTTAACTAAACAATTCAAAAAAAATCACTTACTTAACAATTTGTATTTTTAAAAGTTTTAATCTTTTTATTTTTCAATTTTAATGTAAAACATTATTTAGGGTAAAAAAATGGATTTTATAACAAAATTAAAAACTATGTTTTTTTATAACTTTGTTGGTGAAGATCAATTTGGTAACAAATATTATGAGCAAAAACATAGAAATAAGCTACGATCATTAAAAAGGATAGTTAAATACAAAGGATTGCCTGAGGCATCAAAAGTGCCTCCAGGGTGGCATGGGTGGCTTCACCATAATACCAACAATATTCCTAACAATGAAAAAGATGAAAGTTATTATTGGCAGAAACAGCATGTGCCTAATTTATCTGGAACTATTCATTCAAAGTTACCAACTAAATTTTTTGAAAAAAATCAAAATACTTCTGATCCTCAATATTATGCATGGATTCCAGAATCGAAATCAGGTTCTGAAAATGAATAAGGGGTTACTTGAAACAGTTTCAGGTTTAATTGTAATCATAATAGCAATAACATTTGTATATTTTTCTTTATCTAAAGTAAGTTTTAACTCAGGAGATAAAGTTATTATTGCAGAATTTGGTGATATTGGAGGAATTAAAATAGGTGATGATGTTAAAATTTCTGGGATAACCATCGGAGAAGTTGTTGACAATAAACTTGATGTTGAAACTTACTTAGCAAAAATTCATTTAAGCATATTGGAAGACATTAGTATTCCAGAAGACACGATGGCTACAATTTCAGATTCATCATTACTAGGAGGTCAGTATGTTGAGTTAATTCCTGGTGTTTCTGACATCTTTCTAAATTCAGGAGATACAATATACAATACTCGTGATGCAGTTAGTTTGACAGATCTTCTTGGTCAGGCTGTGTTTACAGCCACACAGGACAAATGAATTTTTTTATACTTCCGTTTCATATTATTATTGTCTTCTTTCTTTTTTCTCCTTTGCAGTCTAATGCCTCTTGGCTGTCAACTGATTTGGCTCAATTTAAGGCTATGGATAAAATTACTTCTAGGACTAGTTCTATTAACATCTACCTTGATGATGAGGTTGAACTAGGAACATTAATAATTAAATTGAAAAGTTGTCAAAAGAGACCCTCAACGATGATACCAGAATCAGCAGCTTATGTTGAAATATTTGATTTGATGAAGAACGAACATTTAGAATCAAACTTGATCTTTAGTGGATGGATGTTTTCTTCAAGTCCTGCTTTAAGCGCATTAGAACACCCTGTTTATGACGTTTCTCTCATTTCTTGCATGTATTCCAATACTATCTCCCAATCTGAATGACAATTAGAGTTTATTTCTGGAAATTTATTTTTTTGATTTATGCTTTGAGATAAAATTATACTGAATTGTTCGTGGGAAATTTCTATTCCTCCTAAACGGGATAAATGGTCTGTTAAAAATTGTGTGTCAAATAATTTATAATTTGATTTTTTTAGTAACGCTAATAACCATACTAAAGCAATTTTTGAAGAATTTGAACTAGCAGAAAACATTGATTCTGCAAAAAACACACTACCTAAAGTAAGACCATATAAGCCCCCAATTAACTTTGAATCCTTCCAAATTTCAATAGATTTTGCTTTGCCAAGATAATGCAAATTTATAAAACTTGATTTGATTTCTTTATTTATCCATGTTTCTTTTCTTCCAAAATATGGACTAGCACAAGACGATATAACTTTTGCAAAATTTTTATTGGTAGTTATTTCATAATTTCTAAATTTAACCAATCTAAACAAACTTTTTGATACCTTCAATTTATTTAAAGGGATTATTCCTCTTTTTTTGGGTTTGATAAAATAAATGTTTTTATCAAGCCTACTTTTTGACATAGGGAAGATCCCATTTGAATAACTCCTAATGAGTAATTCTGGTGAAAGCTTTTGTATCATTAGAGTGGTTAAGTTTTTAACTTTTATTTAAAAACTTGTCTTCTAGCCATTTAATAGAGTAATTTCCCTTTATTAAGTCAGGGTTGTTAATCAGTTTTCTATGTAAGTTGAGTGAAGTGTCAATGGGTTCGATAATAAATTCTTCTAAAGCTCTCTTTGTTCTAGCAATACAATCTTGTCTATTTTCACCAAAAATTATTAATTTCGCAATCAAACTATCATAATATGGTTGTACTATATAACCTTGATAAACAGATGAGTCTACTCTCACTCCAGGGCCTCCAGAAGGATGATATGTTTCAATTTTTCCTGGTGAAGGTAAAAAAGTCTCTGAATTTTCTGCATTAATTCTGCATTCTATAGCATGACCATTAAACTGAATGCTATTTTGTTTTATATTCATTTTTAAACCACTAGCGATTTTAATTTGTTCACAAACAAGATCCAAACCAGTAATCATTTCAGTAATTGGATGTTCAACTTGCAGTCGAGTATTCATTTCAATAAAGTAAAACTGATTATTTTCATACAGGAACTCAAGAGTACCCAAACCCAAGTATCCTAATTTTTTGGTAGCGTTTGCCGATAACATTCCTATTTCATCTCTTTCTTTTTGCGTTAGTGCAGGTGAAGGGCTTTCCTCAAAAACTTTTTGATGTCTTCGTTGAATTGAGCATTCTCTTTCTCCTAAGTGAACCACGTTTCCAAATAAATCTGCCATTATTTGGATTTCTATATGTCTTGGGTTGTTTAGATATTTTTCAATATAAACAATATCGCTACCAAAAGCAGCTTTTGATTCTAATCGAGCAGATTCGAAAGCTTGAGATAATTCTGATTCTGATTGAGCTACCTTCATACCTCTGCCACCACCACCTGCAGCTGCTTTGATAATCACTGGGTAGCCAATTTGATTTGCTGTATCTTTGGCATCCTTGAAGTTGTCTAAATGACCGTCTGAGCCAGGCACTAAAGGTAAACCAACTTTTGATGCAGCTTTTTTAGCTTGGATTTTATCGCCCATAGTTCTTATATGTTTGGCTGAAGGCCCTATAAAAGTGAGACCATGAGCCTTAACAATTTCTGCAAAGTCAGCGTTTTCTGCAAGAAATCCCACACCAGGGTGAATTGCATCAGCACCACTAAGAATAGCCGCAGAAATTATTCTTTGAATGTTAAGATAACTTTCAGAAGATTTTGGAGGCCCAATGCATACACTTTCATCTGCCATCCTTACATGCATAGACTCACTGTCAGCTGTGGAATGGATTGCAACAGTGGGGATGTTTAAATCACGACATGCCCTATGGATTCTCATAGCCACATCACCCCGATTTGCAATGAGAATCTTTTTGAACATTTAAATTAATACCTTATTTATTATTCTATTAATATTAACGGTTGATCATATTCAACTGGTTGAGAGTCTTCTACTAAAATTTGTTTGATTGTACCATCATGAGGAGAAGAAATATTGTTCATTATTTTCATGGCTTCAATAATTAATAAAACTTGCCCTTTAGTTACTTTATCTCCAGTAGAAACAAATGTTTTAGCATTAGGTTCTGGAGACAAGTATGCTGTTCCAACCATTGGGGATTTGATTGTTTTATGAGATAAAACTTCTTCTCTGTTTTGTGAATGATTTATCTCAATTTCTTGATTTATGGGTTCACTTTTTTCATGAACTAATTTATTGTTTTGGTGTTGTTTAACAAATTTAAACTCAGTATCACCTGTTTTAATTTCCAACTGAACTAAGTTTTTTTCAGACATAAAATCATAATAAGTTTCCAATTCCTCAATTATATTTGATGTTTTATTTTGATTTTTGTTTTTAGGGTTGTTAGTTTTTTTCATTTTTTTTAACCAATGATTCTAATGCTAAATAGTAGGATTTTTCTCCGAACCCTATTATGATTCCATTACTGATACTAGAAATAAAAGAATGGTGTCTAAAGGGTTCTCTTTTAAATGTATTAGATAAATGTACCTCAATTATCTCACCGCTGAAAGCTAATAAAGCATCTTTAATGGCAACTGAAGTATGAGTAAATGCCCCCGCATTAATAATAATTGCAGCATAATTATTATTAGATTCTTGTATCCAGCTTATTATTTCAGATTCTGAATTTGACTGTCTGCATGAAATGTTTAAATTATTTTCTCTAGCAATTTTTTCAAGGTTTTTATGAATTGTTTCTAAAGTTGTTGAACCATAAATTTCAGGTTCTCTTGTACCTAGTAAATTAAGATTAGGGCCTGAAATTACCAAAACTTTATTATTACTCATTTTTTCTTCTTTAACTAATGTTTTAATTGGTTTTGCTTAATTATGTTTTTGTCTTTCTTGTTTGATCAATTCTTTAAACTCAGCTTTATTAATAGCTCCAGGAATTATATTTTGGCCAATTACAAAAGCTGGAGTGCCTGAAATTTCTAAGCGTTTGGCTAACATTTTATTATAGTTCAAAATATTTTCGATTTCTTCACTGACTGCATCTTCTTTAAGTTTACTAGTATTAAGACCTAAGCTGGATGCAATTTCAAATATTTTTTTTTCTGATAACCTTCCTTTAGTTTCCATCAACTGCATATGAAATTCAGGATACAAGTTTTGATATTTAGCAGCAAGTGCTATTCTGGCAGCCAAATCTGAAATGCTAGATAATATCGGTAGTTCTTTCATAACGACTTTTATGCCGTCATCTTCATTTACTACAGACATCAGTTCATTAAATACAGATTTACAATACCCACAATTATAATCAAAAAACTCATAAATAATTATATCACCTTTTGGATTTCCAAGTATTGGATCTAATTTGTAGTTAGAAAGTAATTTATTAGTTTCATCAATATAAGTTTCGCGCTCTTTTTTGGCTAAATTTGATAGAACAAATCTTATCTTTTCTGGATTATCTAAAATCCATTTTTCAATTATTTTTTCAATTGCTTTTTCTTCAGAATTTGAAAATTCATCATTTGCATAGACTGTAGAGGGCCCTATAAAAAATAAAAAAATAACGATTTGTAATAAAATTTTCATTGTCTAACATCCATTTTATTTTTTGTTTTGTGACCACCATCCATCACGTTTTTTCAGATTAGAATCTCCAACATCAACAATATCAAGAGGTTCAGAAGAAATAGCTTTTCTGGATGGTAGTTTAATTTCTTCTTTTAATGCTAGTTCAGTTTTGTCCTTTTTAGTTTTTTTAGTTGATCTAGATTTCTCACTTACGATAGATGGCTTTATATTTTTCGGATTTGAGTTGGCTTTAGAATTTATAGAGGGAAGCCTTTTATCACTTAACTTTTTATTCACATTTTTTTTAATATTGGAGGAAGATTTTTTAGATTTTGAACTTTTTCCATTCAAGCTCTTAGAGTTTGATTCAGAATCATTACCTAGATTTTCATTCAATTGACTATTCTGATTATTTAGAATATTTGTTTCATCACTTGTATTATCTACGTTTTTAATTAAAGTGGGTTCAAATTTTTTCCTTCCTTTGCCGCCTCTTTTACCTCTACGTTGTTTAGTTTTATTTTTCTCTTCTAATGCATTTTTATTTTCACTTATTTGACTTGAAGAACTAGATAGATTTTTACTTGTAGGTTTATGAGTTTTATTTTTTATTTCACTTGTTCTTTGGATAAAAATTTCAATATCTATATTGGAATCATCAAAATTAATAATAATATTTAAATTGTTATTTTCTTCAATCTCAATTAGTGACTTTCTTTTTTGATTTAATAAATATAAGCCAATATTTTTTGGGACAGTCACATTAATACTCTCATTACTAAAGTTTCCTTCTTCAATTTTTCTTAAAACTTTCAATGATGAAGATTCAACAGATCTAACAAACCCAGTTCCTCCACAGACTTCACAGGAACTAAAATAGTTCTCTGATACACTTGGTCTAAGTCTTTGCCTTGATAGTTCCATTAATCCAAAATGACTGATTCTTCCAATTTGTATTCTTGCGCGGTCAGTACTCATAGCGTCTTTTAAATGCCTTTCAACAGAGTGTTGGTTTTTAGCGCCTTCCATATCAATAAAATCAATAACAATTAAGCCAGAAAGATCACGAAGCTTAAGTTGTCTGGCAACTTCTTGTGCAGCTTCTATATTGGTTGCGAGTGCAGTTTCTTCAATATTTCTTTCCTTAGTAGCCTTGCCTGAATTCACGTCAATTGCTACCAGAGCTTCAGTTTGATTAATCACTATGTATCCACCTGACTTAAGTGTAACTGTGGGCAAATGCATCAAGTCTAATTGTTTTTCAACATTAAATTTTTGAAAAATTGGCAAGTGTAAGTCATCATAACTTTTCACCTTTTTCATATGGTTTGGGATCATCATTTTTAGATATTCTCTAGCAGTATTATATGCGAGATCGCCAGAAACAATAATTTCTCCAACCTCGTTAGTATACAAATCTCTAATTGTTCTTTTAATTAAGTTTCCTTCCTCATTAATTAGTGATGGCGCTGTAGAATTCAGAGTTTTCTCTCTAATTTCATTCCATAATTTTTGTAAATAGTTCAAATCTCTTTTGAGTTCAGTTTTAGTTCTTTCGGATCCAGCTGTTCTAATTATTACGGCCATCCCTTCAGGCATTTTAATTTCTTCAATAATTTTTTTAAGTCGATTTCTATCTTCTATTTTAGTTATTTTTCTACTTACGCCACCTCTTCTAACAGTGTTAGGCATGAGGACACAATATCTGCCAGCCAAAGAAATATAAGATGTAAGGGCGGCACCTTTATTGCCTCTTTCTTCTTTAGAAACTTGGACCAATAAAATTTGACGCTTAGAAATTACCTCTTGAATTTTATATTTTTTTTGAAGATTTATACTTGTATGTATTGGAGTTTCATCAAAACTTCCAATTGTTTCAGGTTGATCATTCAAGATATTTTCAGTTTTAGTTTCTTCTTGATCTGCATTGTTTTCGTTTTCTGCACTTACCATTTCCTCAGCTAAAGCCTTTCTATCTTCAACTGGAATTCTATAGTAGTCAGGGTGAATTTCATTAAAAGCTAAGAAGCCATGTCTAGAACCACCATACTCTACGAATGCAGCTTGAAGGGATGGTTCAACTCTAGTTACTCTAGCGAGATAAATATTGCCTTTATTTTGAATTTTTGTTGATGTTTCTTGATCAAAGTCTTCAACTCTATTTTGGTTTAATAAAACAACCCTTGTTTCTTCGGGTTGTTTTGCATCTATAAGTAGTTTTTTTGCCATATGATAATCTCTCCAAGAAATCGAGATAAACAACACCCATAAAAAAGTAATATCTATTATCATTAATGTGCATATTCATCTCGTTTTAAACTATTAAAATTGATTTATAATTGCTTGTGTTCATGTTTTTCGCGCAAAGTTAGCAGCGTTTTTAAAAAATTTAAGTTAAATGGTTTTCCTAAAACTAATTACGTAAGTATTTATACCTTCGATAAATTTTGCATAAACAAAAATTATGATATATTAATTTTTCATAACAGTTATTAATCATATACATATATTGATTCATGAATACAACCCTACTGAAAAACTTCTGTTAAAAAATGAAGTATCAAATTCTAGAAATTAGTGAATATTCAATACTTTTATGGAAACTTTGAAAGAAAAAAAATATTTTCAAATTTTTTTATTATTAATAATAATTTTTTTTCCTGTAATGAGTTTTTCGGGGCAAAAAAATGAAATTCTCAATCTCAGGGCCGGAATTCATCCTGGTGATGTTTATAGAGTTGTTTTAGAAACTTCTTCAAGGGTTGAGGCTCAATTGATTTTAAGAGAAAACCCTTTCAGATTTGAAATAATTTTGCCTGAATCTTTATGGAGAGTGGGAGCTTCTCCTAGGCAAGGAAGTTTTAAACCCATGGTGCCTGCTAAATATTCATTCAGAAACTCAAAATTAGGAAAATCTAATTTAATTGTTGAAACTGATCTCCCGTTTAGCATTGAAAATATTTTTTGGTTACCACCATCTAGAGGTGGGGAAAGGCTAGTTTTAGATTTCATGCTGAGCAGTGAAACAGAGTTTGAAATAAATAAATTGGCATTAAATAATCTTTCAATCGAATCATTTAAGGAGGTTTTAGAAAATCCTCCAAAGATTATTAACACAGATGTAAAACTATTTGATGCTAAATCTAATATTAACAAAAAACAATTAGACGTTCTAAAAAATCAGAAAAGTAATTTGAATTTTCTTCAAAGCAAAATAAATGATTTTGTGGTTGTAATTGATCCCGGACATGGAGGCAAAGATCCTGGAGCTGTAGGATTTTCAAAAACATTTGAAAAAGATGTAAACTTGATAGCTGCTAAACTTTTATCAAAAAAATTAAATTCATATAAAGGTGTTAAGGCTTTTCTAACTAGGGAAGAGGATAAATTCATTCATTTGCGTGAAAGATATAAAATTGCCCAAAAATTTAAAGCTGACATCTTTATTTCTCTTCATTCAGATTCTGTAAAATCGCCCAAGGTAAGAGGATATTCCGTTTACACTTTGGATGAAGAAAAAGCATCGGATATAGAAACCGCTGATTTAGTAAAGAGTGAGAACAACTCTGCATTATTAGCAGGGATAGAGCTTGAAAATGAAGATTTTGAAGTTCAGGATTTTTTATATGCTTCTTATCAAAAAGATACTTTAAATTTTTCGGTTAGGTTGAAAAATTTAATTTTATCTGAACTAGAGGGACTTCCGTCAAAGTCAAGGGGTTGGAAGTATGGTCCTTTTGCAGTCTTAAAAGCTCCAGATATTCCTTCTGTATTAATTGAAATGGGTTTTTTGTCAAACAAAGAAGATGAGGCACAGTTAAATAGTAAAAGATTTATTTTAAATTTAACAAATAGAATAGCTATAGCAATTTTAAAGTACAAAGAAATATATATAAATAAAAAACAATGAAAATCTAAAATTAGCCATTTTTTATAATTATTAAATTAAAATTATGAGATTATTACTAAAAACATTTTCACTTTTAATATTTGTTCTTGTATTTGCTTTAATAGTATCAATTATAATTGTTGGATGGGTTTTTTGGAGCTATGGTCAAAATCTTCCTGATTATAAACAATTAGCTAAATATGAGCCTCCAGTAGTAACTAGAATTTATGCTAGTAATGGTGCTTTGCTTGCAGAATTTGCAAAAGAGAAAAGGGTTTTTGTACCTATACAATCTATTCCACCTTTGGTAATAGAAGCGTTTTTGTCTTCAGAAGATAAAGACTTTTTTAATCATTTTGGAATAGACTTTAAAGCTTTAGTCAGGGCTATTTTGACAAATATTAAAAAGTATCAAAAAGGTGAGCGGGCAATAGGGGCTTCAACAATTACACAACAAGTTGCAAAGAATTTTTTGCTTTCATCAGATTATACTTATGAAAGAAAAATAAAAGAAGCAATTTTATCCTTAAGAATAGAAAAAGCATTTTCTAAAGAACATATTTTAGAAATGTATCTTAATGAAATCTATCTAGGGTATGGAAGTTATGGGATCGCAGCTGCAGCACTTAATTATTTTAATAAAGCATTAAATGAGTTGACTTTATCTGAACTAGCATATCTGGCAGCCTTACCAAAGGCTCCTAGTAACTACCATCCTGAAAGAAGGAAAAAACAAGCAATTGGAAGAAGGAATTGGGTTTTAAAGCAAATGTATGAAAATGGATATATTACTGAAAGTGAGTTATCCAATAGTTCTAAAGAAGACCTTCAAATAATTAAAACTACAGGATATGATGGTGCAGATGCACCATTTCCTGTGGAAGAAATAAGAAGGGAACTATTACAAAAGTATGGAGAAAAAAGTCTTTACACGGGTGGCTTGGCAGTCACAACTTCAATAAGCCCTGAGATCCAAAAACTAGCAGATAAAAGTTTGAGAAAAGGTTTGGAGGAGCTAGATAGACGACAAGGTTGGAGGGGTCCATTAACATCCAAAACATCTGAGGAAACGATTGATGAGGCTCTTGAAAGAGCATCTTTTATGATGCCAGAAAATTATATTTTAGGTTATGTGAAGGATGTTTCTGATCAACAAGCAGAATTAATTTTAAATAATAAAAATATTGGTATTTTACCCCTTCAAAACGCTTTATGGGCAAGGAAAAAATTACCAGAACAAAATTTAGGTGAAACGCCAGATTCCTTAAAGAAAATTATCAAATCTGGAGATATTGTTCCTTTATTAAAACCACAAGATGAAAATATGAAAACTGGACAGAACTTTTGGATGCTTTCTCAGAAGCCAGAAGTTTCTGGAGCTTTAATTGCTATGGATCCACACACTGGGCGAGTATTAGCTATGTCAGGAGGGTATCATTTTAATGAAAGTGAATTTAACAGGTCTACTCAAGCCTGGAGACAGCCTGGTTCAGCTTTCAAGCCATTTATATATTTGGCAGCATTAGAGCAAGGATATGCGCCAACAACATTAATTAGAGATGCTCCTTTAGTTATTGATCAGGGTCCAGGACTACCCAAATGGAAGCCTGCAAACTACTCTAAAAAATTTTACGGTCCTTCTACAATGAGATTGGGTGTAGAGAAGTCTAGAAATTTGATGACGGCTAGACTAGCATTAGAACTTGGTATGGATACTGTTAGAGAAATTGCTGTAAGATTTGGAATCAGAGATGATTTGCCTTTACTTTTATCAATGTCGCTTGGTGCTGGTGAGACAACTTTAATTAGGCTGGTTTCTGCTTATGCGATGATTGTAAATGGGGGCAATCAAATCAAAACTAGCTTAATTGACAGAATTCAAGATAGAAGAGGTAGTACTATTTATTTACAAGACATAAGAGAATGCAAAAATTGTCAACCAGTTGGTGGATGGTCTAATCAATCGCCTCCAATGCTTCCTGATAATCGTAAAAACGTTGTAGATGAAGCTTCTGCATTTCAAATGACTTCTATTTTGAGAGGTGTTGTTGAAAGAGGTACAGGAATAAGGTTAAACAAATTAAATTTAAATTTAGCTGGGAAAACTGGTACAACGAATAATAATACTAATGCATGGTTTGTTGGTTTTTCTCCAGATTTAGTAGTAGGAGTTTATGTTGGATATGATATCCCTAAACCACTTGGTAAAAGAGAAACCGGCTCAAGCGCTGCCGTTCCTATATTTGGTGATTTTATGCAAAACTATTTTAATTATCATCCAGACATACCTTTTAGGAGACCAGATGGTATTAGGTTGATACCAGTTGATTCAAAAACTGGAATTAGAGCAAATACTATAACTGATGGAGTTATTGAAGAAGCATTTAAGCCCGGCCAAATTCCTGAAAACATACAAGTGCTCAATTATAGTGAAGATAAAAATTTAAATTCAGAAGTAGAAACAAGTATATATTAAAATTTACAAAAAAGATATCTTATGAATTTAGAAGTAGAAAATATTATCAACAAAATATCGATTTTAATATCTAACTTAAAAGAATATATAAATATAAATTCAGCTAAAAAAAGAATTGAGGAACTTGACAAAATTTCTCAAAATCAAGATCTATGGAATGATAGAAAAAATGCTGAAAAAATTCTTAGAGAAAAAAATCATTTGGAAAAATCAATTCAAACAATTTCAGAAATAGAATCTGAGTTTAGAGATTGTAAAGAGTTGATTGAAATCGGCAAACAAGAAAATGATAGTGAAATTGTTTTTGATGCAGAAAAAAATCTAAGACAGCTTTTTAAATATTGTTCTGAGAAAAATCTTGAAACTCTTCTTTCTGGGGAAGCTGATTCAAATGATTGTTATTTAGAAATTCATCCTGGCGCAGGAGGTACTGAAGCGCAAGATTGGGCGTTAATGTTGTCGAGAATGTATCAAAGGTGGGCGGAAAGAAAAAATTTTAAAGTAGAAGTTTTAGATGAAATTATTGGAGAGGAGGCGGGTATAAAATCTAGTACAATACGTTTCAGTGGTATTAATGCATATGGTTGGTCAAAACTAGAATCTGGAGTTCATAGGCTTGTAAGGATTTCTCCGTTTGATAGTTCTGCTAGGCGGCACACTTCTTTTGCATCTGTATGGGTTTACCCAGTTGTTGATGAATCAATTGATATTTCAATCAATGAAAAAGATTTAAGAATTGACACTTACAGAAGTAGCGGAGCAGGTGGACAACATGTGAATACAACAGATAGTGCTATTAGAATTACTCATTTACCAACGAAAATTGTTGTTCAATGTCAAAGTGATAGAAGTCAGCATCGTAATAAAGCTTCAGCAATGAACATGCTGAAAGCAAGATTGTATGAGCTAGAATTGCAGAAAAGAGAAAAAGAAGCAGGTATGGTTATGTCTGAAAAAACAGAAATTGGATGGGGCAATCAAATTAGATCCTATGTCCTCCACCCATATCAAATGGTTAAGGATTTAAGAACTAATGTAGAAAGTAGTAAAACTCAGTCAGTTCTTGATGGGAATATTGACATGTTTATTGAAGCATCTTTAATAAAAAGAGTTGGCAGAACTAGATAGTTAAAATTTATTTTGTTTTATTTAAAAAATCTAAAACTTCGTTAGCATGATTAGGTACTTTTACTTTATTCCAAACTTTTAAAATTTTCCCCGTTTCATTAATTAAAAATGTTGTTCTTTGAATTCCCATGTATTTTTTCCCATACATTGATTTTTCGACCCAAACACCAAATTTTTCGCATACATCATTTTGATAGTCTGCACCAAGAAGGCAGCTTAAATTATGTTTTGTTTTAAATTTTTGCTGTTTCATAACGCTATCCTTAGATATCCCAATTATTTGGGCATTTAAATTTTGAAACTGTTCCAAAAGTAAACTAAAATCAATAGCTTCTTTAGTACATCCAGATGTATCGGCTCTTGGAAAGAAGAAAATAATTGTTTTTTTATCATTTTTGAACTTTAATTCAAAAATATTTTTGTCGGTCTCAATAGTGAAAACAGGCGCTTTATCACCTTCTTTAAGCATTAAATGTCTCCATTATTTATTAGTTGATTTAATTAATATATATTTATTTAAACTAAGAATTAAAAGTATTAATTATTTAAAATATAATTAGGTTAAGGATTAATGCGAAAAACAAGTTATAAAATCTTTGAAATTATTGCAGCTTTATTTGCAATTATTTCAATTTTGTTTGTAATTTTTCTTTGGCAATTGACTTCAATAGTTGATAGATCAGGCGGAGTCAAAGGTATCATTCAAAGTTATATATCTGATACTAATCCAGGGTTAAATATAACCATTGAAGACGTAGGAGTAAATTTTGGGGGTTTTAAAAACCCTTTAATTTTTTCAGCAGAAAATATTAAAATAGAATATTTTGAAGATATAAACTTTGTCAAAATTTTAAAATTAGGTATATCAGTAAAAGGGTTGTACCAGAAAAAAATTATACCTGTTTTTATAGATTTGGAAGGAATTAATCTGAATCTAGTAGAGGCGTCCAGCAAACAAATTGAAAGCAAAAATCAAGTAAGATTTAGAAATTGGGAGTTATCTCAGTTAACATCAATATTTTTTGGTCAAATGTTCAACAGATCTATAGATTTGGATAGTCATAATGAAAGTATTAATTTTTCAGTGAGAAATTCAAATTTGGTTTTCTTTTATAACGATGGTTCCCAAGAAAAAATTAATCATTTTAACTTTAAATTAGACCTAAATTCAGGATCAAATGAACAAAAAATTAATGGTTTTTCAGAAACAGAAAATCTGGATCAAAAGATTAATTTTGAAATCTTAAAAATTACAAATTCATATGATTTAAATATAAATTTTGAAGATTATTCTATTCAAACAATTAATAGACTGGTCTTAGAAAATAATGCGTTTAATTTTTCAGGCAAATTTACAGGAGAAATAAAATTAAATTTAAATCAGGATTTAAACATTATTTCCGCTTCAACCAAAGCAAAATTTAATAATATAAATTTTGTTGACAAAAATATTTTTAAAGAATTTATTCCACAAAACACTTTTAATGGTTTCATAGATTTAAATTATAGTTTGAAAAATGAAAAAATAACCTTAAATGATTTTTTGCTTAATAATGGGCAAAGTGAATTAAAAAGTAACGCTGTTATAGAAAAAGTATTTCAAGAAACGCCTAAAATTAGATTTAAATCTAGAGTTAGCAATTATTATCTAGAAAAATTACCTGCAAAGTTTGAAACTCAATTTTCTCATTTAAAAATTAAGGATACTCTTTTTGACGAATTATTCTTTAGGGGTGAGTTGATACTCGATAGACTCAATAATAGCTTCACATTAAATTCGTTATTTTTATCTGGAAATATTAAGAATTCAAAAATTGAATCTCAACTAAACCTAAAAAATGTTTTTAAAACTTCAGTTTCAGGAAACTTTGAAGCAGAAATTGAAAATGATTTTCAAATAAATAAAGCGAAGGGATCTTTAAACGCCTTTGATTTTTTATATTTAAACGAAACTATAACAAAACCAATAAATTTAAAGAAAATGAATTTCAACTGGGGATATGATAATAATACTTTTTCAATTTATGATCTAAAATCTTCAATTAAACAAAATCAAGTGATAAATGGTAATATTAATTTTTCTTTCAATGACTTTGAAGAAATTTCTCAAATAAATCTAGAATTAAATAGTCCAAAAATTAGTTATAATTGGATTTACAATGTCTGGCCTGAAAATTTTGGAAATAAAACTAAATCATGGCTGAGTGATAATTTTTCTGGTGATTTTGCAGAAAAAATTAATTTAAAAATGAATATAAAAAAACTGGCAAGTGAGTTTTTGATTTCTGATTTTGAAATTGATTGGATTGATTATAATTCAAAAGCTCTATTCTATAAAAATTTACCAGAAGCTTATTTATCTAAATCAAAGTTAAACTTAAATGAGAAAAGATTATTAATAAATTTTGAAAATCTTTCAATTGACCAATTTGATGTAAGTTCTGGTAAACTTAAAATAGAGCCGGTCTTTAATCCAAATGCGAAAGCTACTTTTGAATTAGAAACGATAGACTTTGTAAAAGATCTTTTAATTTTACTTGATAATCCTTATTTGAATTTATTAGAGCGAAATAAGTTAGGTATTAATTCTTCAGGGGAAATATCAGTCAAATCCAAGTTTGATTGGTTGTTGAAAAATAAACTAAGTCCTAATTCATTAAACTGGTTAATATCAGCTAAAGGAGAAAATTTAGATCTGTATTCTCTTCCCTATCAATCTCAAATGACTGAAGCAAAAATAGAATTAGTTTCTAATAACAAAACCTTTAATTTAAAAAGCATTGGGAAAATTAATAATATTTCAAGTGAGTTTAAGTTTAATTGGGTGAAAAACAATAAATCTTCTATCAATATAAAACTTAATGAAAGTTCTGAGTTAACAAAAGAAATTTCTGGTTTTTCCAAAATTCCAATCATTGGAAAAACTTCAGGTATAATTGAAATAGAAGATTTTGATTTTAATAATTTTGAAGCGAATACAATTTTGAACTTTGAGGATACAAAATTAACCTTTCCAATTATTGGTTTTGAGAAGAAAAAAGGAAATAAAGGTTTATTAATATCTAAAATTGAATTTAAAGATGGCAAGATTAGAAAGATATCTGAAATTCAGAGTGAAATTGGAAGTTTTGAATTAGCTGGTGAAGTTACTTTTAACTCTTCTGGAATAATTGAAGGACTAAATTTTAATCACATTGTATTTCCAGGGAACCGTCTAAGAAAATTAACTTTAAAGTCAGTTGAAGATGGTAAATATTTAGCTGAAATATTTGGAGAAAGAGTAGATATAACAAAATTAAAATTCAATTCTTTTCCTGATCAGTTTGGAATTGCTCCTATTAATTTTAGAAGTCAAAGTGAGATTTTTTTATTGCCTGGTCGTTTGTCATTAAATGGCAGTATTCTAGGTGAGTTGACAGAAAACAATAATTTAAAGGCTGAGGTTGAAGGAACGATTAAGATAGATAATACTATAACTTTTGATAATTCAAAATTGAGTTTAATTTTTAACAATGGAGATTTAAATTTATTCGGTACTTCATCAATTTCAGGTATACCAGTAAAAATAAAATTACAGCCTATCAATGACAAACTCAAAAAAATTGTTATCACAGGCAGTGATGCAGGTAAAATACTTAATGGTTTGGGCATAACTGATTTAGTTTATGGTGGAAAGTTAAAGATATTAGTAAATATTATTAACAATAATTATAAAAATTATGAAGCTTTGATTAATATTTCAAAATTCCACGTTATAGATGCTCCAATTTTAGCAAAATTAATTTCAACTCTTAGTTTGACTGGGATTTTGAATCTTTTGGAAGATGAAGGTATTTACTTTGAAGAAAGCTTTGCAAAAATCAATTTTAACAATGGTATTCTCAATATTTTAAAATTGGAGGCAGTTGGGGAAGCTTTGGCTGTATCAATTGAAGGATGGGTTGATAGAAAAAATGATATTTTACAAGTCCATGGCACTATGGCTCCTGCTACTTTACTAACCAAAATTTTTGAACAAGTCCCTATATTAAGTGAATTAATTATTGGCAAAGACAAGGCTGGGGTTGTTTTGACAGAGTTTAAATTAGATGGGTCAATTTCCAAACCTCTAATTTCATTTAGACCTCTTTCATCTGCACCAGGACTGCTAAGGGATATTTTAAATTTGTTTAGAAGTGATGGGAAAGAACTTAATTTAATTAACTAGAAACTATAAGTATAAAACGGCATGATTTTTTTTCCCAGAGGATAGTTTCATGCTTTTGTTTGCTCCAAAATCTTCAATATGAATTATATGATTTTCATTTAAAAAAGGTTGATTATTTATTTTTGCTCCTCCCCCTCTAATCAGCCTTCTCGCTGCACTTTTACTTTGACATAAATTTGAAATACACAGTGCATCAATTAATGTAATACTTTTTGAATTTGAAAAGGAAACTTGATAACTAGGGAGCTCTGAACCTATATTTTTTTGATTAAATGTTTCTTTAGCAGTCTTCATTGCTTTTTCAGCAGATACTTTGTCATGACAGAGGGAGGTTACTTCATTAGCTAAAATTATTTTAGCCTCATTAATTTCTGAACCTTTTAAAGAACTAAGCTTTTTAATTTCACTATAAGGTAATTCAGTGAATAATTTTAGAAATAGGTCTACATCTTGATCGTCTGTATTTCTCCAATACTGCCAGAACTCCCAAACATGCAATTTTTCTTTATTAAGCCAAATAGCACCTTTATTAGTTTTACCCATCTTCAATCCTGAAGAAGTTGTAATTAGAGGAGAGGTTAAGCCAAAGGCTTCTTTTTTTTGAAATTTTCTAATTAATTCAGACCCTGTGACAATATTTCCCCATTGATCTGAGCCTCCCATTTGTAAAAAACAGTTATATTTTTGACTTAACTCTAAGAAATCAAAAGCCTGTAAAATAGCATAGTTGAACTCTAAAAAAGACAGTGGTTGCTCTCTTTCTAATCTCTGCTTAACTGAATCCATGCTTAGTAATTTATTGACTGAAAAGTGTTTGCCATATTCTCTTAAAAAGGAAATTAAATTAAGTTGATCCAACCAGTCATTATTATCAACCATTATTGCATCATTAACACCATCACCAAATTTTAGAAATTTTTCAAAAATGATTTTAAGTTTTGTTTTATTTTTTTCAATTTCTTCATGAGATAATAAAGGTCTTGCTTCATCTTTTCCTGATGGATCCCCTATTTTAGTTGTTCCGCCTCCCATAAGAATAATAGGTTTATGTCCACAATTTTGAAATATTCTTAACATCATAATTTGAGTTAAGGATCCAACATGAAGACTATCTGCAGTACAGTCAAAGCCTATATAACCAATTAAAGATTCTTTGGAACATCTTTCATCTAACTCATCAATATTCGTACATTGGTGTAAGTATCCTCTTTCAATGATGGTATGGATAAATTTCGATTTCGCCATTTTATTCATATATTGAGTATATATTTAATTACTTTAAGTTAATTATTTGAATTTTCGATAAAAACTTTATCAAGGTATTCTCTAACAACATTAATCATTTCTTCATGATGATCATTAAAAAAATGATCTGCACCAGAAATAATTTTATCTTCAATAACGGCACCTTTCTGTATGGAGATTTTTTCTAATACTCTTGATAGAGAATAAATTGGAACAGTTTCATTTTCTGAACCATGTATAAATAAACCTGAAGAAGGGCAGGGGGCAAGAAAAGAAAAATCTCTTGTTAAAGTTGGAGCTGAAAGAGAAATAAATCCTTTGATTTCTGGCCTTCTCATCATTAATTGCATTCCAATCCATGCACCAAAAGAAAATCCTGCAACCCAGCAATATGAAGCATTGGGGTTTTGAGATTGAAGCCAATCCATGGCAGTCGCTGCGTCAGCTAATTCTCCCTCTCCATCATCATAACTTCCTTGACTTCTCCCTACACCTCTAAAATTAAAACGCATTGTTGCAAAATTTCTTTTTACAAATTCTCTATATAAACTAAATATAACTTTGTTATTCATTGTTCCACCTTTATTCGGCTCTGGATGAAGTATAAGAGCTAAAGGGGCTTGAGGATTTTCACAAGGTGTGTACTTTGCTTCAATCCGACCTTCTGGTCCACTGATAATAACTTCTGGCATAAATTTATGGTTTTCTTGTAAGTTAAAAAATTGATTATATATAATAAAGTATATATTTAAGAGTCACTTTTATCATACTTTGATATAAATTTTGAAGGAAAAATTTTTGTTTTCAAGCTTAAATAAGATAGTAAAAGCTATAAAAGAAAGAGATCCTGCGTCTTCAAACTCATTTTGGATCATTTTATTATATCCCGTAATTCATGTTATGTTTTTATATTATCTCTCTAGATATTTTTGGACAAATAACTTGAAACCCATAGCAAGGATGATAATGCAACTTGCGAGATTTTTAACCGGAATAGAAATACATCCAGGCGCGATTATTGGTGAAGGTTTCTTCATTGATCATGGCATGGGAGTTGTAATTGGTGAAACTGCTGAAATAGGAAATAATGTTACTATTTATCATGGAGTTACACTTGGGGGAATTATGCCAGCCTTTAAATCAAGTGAACAGAGAGGAATAAAAAGACATCCAACAATTGAAAACGGAGTGATTATAGGTTCAGGTGCTCAAGTTTTAGGCCCAATCATAGTCGGAGAAAACTCAAGAGTGGGTGCTAATTCTGTTGTTTTAAAAGACGTACCAAAAGAAACATCTGTAGTTGGTATTCCAGCTCACGAAATTAAAAAAGAAAAGGTCAATCAGGCGTTTGAAGCATATGGTACAGCAATATCTGGAATGACAAAATATGACAATTCATTAGATACTCTTAACAAACAGATTGATGATTTAAAAAATGAAATTAAAGAATTAAAAAACAGCAAGAAGAAATGACTATTTATCTAGATTATAATGCTACATCACCACTTAGGCCAGAGGTGAAAAATGCGATAATAAGTTCTTTAGGTCCGCCATCAAACCCTTCATCAATTCATCAGTATGGAAGAAAAGCAAAGGAATTATTGGAAAGTTCAAGGGAACATATTGCGAATTTAGTTGGATCTAAAGCCGATAATGTAGTTTTTACGTCTGGAGGGACAGAATCAAATGCAATGATACTTTCCAGTGCAAAAAAACCTCTTGTAAGCGCGATAGAACATGAAGCGGTTTTAAATTCATCTAATAACCCAGATTTAATCAAAGTAAATGAAACAGGTGTGGTTGATTTAAATGATTTAGATGAAAAGTTAAAAACAATTAATCCAGATTGTCTCTCTATAATGTGGGCAAATAATGAAACAGGAGTTATTCAACCAATAAAAAAAATTGTTGAAATTGCATCAAAGTATGAAGTTCATGTTCACTGTGATGCTGTTCAAGTTTTAGGTAAAATTCCTATTGATTTTAGTGAGACTGGTTTGGACAGTATGTCGGTGTCTGGTCATAAAATAGGTAGTCCTTCTGGAATTGGAGCTCTAATACTCTCTAGTAGAGTTAATTTAAAACCATTTTTAAAAGGTGGAGGTCAAGAGAAAGGAAAGAGGTCTGGAACAGAGAATTTATTAGGCGCTATAGGTTTTGGAATTGCGTGTAAAACCGTAAAATCCCAAATTAATAAGTCTCATACGATTTTAGAAAAACAAAAAGAATTTGAAAATAAAATCAAAAAATCATTAAAAGAAATTTTCATAATTGGCGAAGGTTCTCCAAGAATTCCAAACACTTCCGCTGTCTATATGCCTTTTTTGAAATCTGATGCTCAAGTGATTTTGATGGATATTAATGGTTTTGCTGTTTCTTCAGGTTCTGCTTGTTCTTCTGGCAAAATTAAATCAAGCTATGTCCTTAAAGCTATGGGTTTGGATTGGGCTGCGGATAAAACAATTAGGATAAGTAGTGGTTGGAATAATAAACCAGAGGATTTGGAAAAACTTGCTGAATTTTATATAGAAATGTACGAGGATGCTAAAAAAAATATTGTTTAAGTTTGCATTGAGATAAAAAATATTTTTTATATTATTAATATTTTAATAACAGTTTATTAAATTTGAATTTACTAAGGAAGAATTTATGCCAAAAGTCATTTTTACTACTTTAGATGGTAAGCAGCATGAAATAACAGCAGATGAGGGTACAACTCTAATGGAAATAGGTCGTGATGCTAATCTTGGAATTGAAGGAACATGTGGTGGAAGCCTTTCTTGTGCAACTTGTCATATAATAGTAGACCCAGAATGGTATGAAAAAACTGGGAAGCCAAGTGAAGATGAAGAAGATATGCTAGATTTAGCATTCGGTTTGGAGCCAACATCAAGATTAGGTTGTCAAATTCGCCTGGATAATAATTTGGATGGTTTAAAAGTTAAATTGCCAGAAGATTAAATTAGGGTCATCTATGCCAAAAACTCTAAACAAACTTGATCTCAATTCAAATAATAAAAGAATTGTTGTTGCAATGTCGGGAGGCGTTGACTCATCTGTTGTAGCAGCTTTACTTGTTGATCAAGGCTATGATGTAATTGGAATTACTCTGCAACTTTATGATCATGGTGATGCAATTGAAAAAAAGGGTGCATGTTGCGCGGGTTCTGATATTTATGATGCCAAACGTGTTGCAAGTCATCTTAATATTCCTCATTATGTTTTAGACTATGAATCTCGTTTTAAAGAAACAGTTATTGATGATTTTGTAGATGAATATTTCTCTGGGAAAACCCCAATACCTTGTGTTAGATGCAATCAAACAGTCAAATTTAATGATTTAATGAAAATGGCTAAAGATCTTAATGCATATGCTTTGGCTACTGGTCATTATGTTCAGAGAATTACATGCGGTAATGACATTGAGCTTCATAGAGGTATAGATGATACCAAAGATCAGTCATATTTTTTATTTGCAACAACCCAAGATCAATTAAATTTTCTTAGATTTCCTCTAGGTGACAAGTCCAAGGAAGAGACAAGAGCTTTAGCAGAAAAGTTTAATTTACCTGTAAAAGACAAACCTGAAAGCCAAGATATTTGTTTTGTTCCAAATGGAAAATATTCTGAGGTTTTGAGAAAATTTAGGCCTGGTGCTATTGAACCAGGAGATATTGTTCATGTGAATGGATCAGTAATTGGTAAACATAATGGCATAATTGACTACACTGTTGGACAAAGAAAAGGTCTAGGAATAGGGGGCAATAAAGAACTTCCAGAAAAACGCTTATATGTTATCGATATAGATGTTCAAAACAACAAAGTTTTAGTTGGTCCTCATCAAGCTTTAGAAGTATCAGAAATTACCTTAAAGGATTTTAATGGGATTAATAAAAACTCATTATTTAATCAACAAACAGTTCTGACCAAGCTCAGAAATACAGGTAAATTAATTACTGCAACTCTCTATAAATCTGCTTATAAAGTTAAAATTAAACTAGACACTCCTATTGAAGGAGTTTCTCCTGGTCAAGCTGCAGTAATCTATGATTTTGATTGTTCATCAAAAGTATTGGGGGGAGGTTGGATTGATAAGACCAATTCGATTAAGTTTAGTAAAAAGAAACTAGTTTCAAATGTTGCATAAAACTAATATAAACTATTTATTTAATCATCATATTGAATTAAATATCATTTATTATAATATGAGATAAATTGGCGGAGTAGCTCAGCTGGTTAGAGCAGCGGAATCATAATCCGCGTGTCGGGGGTTCAAGTCCCTCCTCCGCTACCAATAAAATCAA
>MDSZ01025132.1_pt1 | contig 27681 bp, 26 predicted proteins | sample 811201 | NCBI WGS metagenome assembly MDSZ01 (sample SAMN05326647, study PRJNA326480) | marine metagenome | isolation source: seawater | place: Indian Ocean: North | collected 2010 | reverse complement strand
TGATGTAACAAAATTTATGAAATGGTTTATATTAAACTATCCTAAGTCAAGGAAAAAAATGTTTGAAAATTCTGAAAAACAATTATTAATAGAATAACAATTTTTTTCCTTATCAATTTTAAAATAGCTATATTTGATATATAAGTTGGAGAAAAGTTTATCGGTGTAGAACGTTAGCATTTTAAGAAAAAAAGAATAAATGCCAAATGCGTTTTGCTATACTTACCCTACAAGAATGTGATACTGGACACAGTATCATATGTATTCCATCCTTTAATTTAATCCCCATTGCAAGCAAAATAGGATGATTCCATAGGATGATACACAAAAAAACCCTACAAAGTATTCTTTTTACAATAGATTTAACTTTCTTTTCTATCTTTTTTTCAATTTTACACTATGAAAAGTTCTCAGTATTTATTCCATATGGTAATTACTTATACTTATACTTCATTTTTTTAATTTTTAGAAATTTCACATCTTTTTACTATGAAAGAACAATTGCATTAATACAAAAACCACTTTGGCTTGTATTAAGAATAACATTCTGGTCAACTCTTACATGCATATTATTTGTAGTAATAATTATATCTTTTTCTAACCTATGGAGTACTTCAAGATTATTCATACTTACCCTAACAATTATTTTGTTTTTGTATGATATTTTTGTTTCAATATTATTTAAAGCTATGATTAAATCTACTAGTGTCAAAGTAAAGTACAGCGGCGAAAGAATAGAAATAAAGGGCATCAATAAATTTTATATTAAATGGCTTATACCAGGAATATTATTGCTTTTTTTTACATACATATGTACCTATTACATAAAATATGGGTCTTTTCAATATGATCTAATGCACGAACAAAATCTCTTAATATTAATAGCATCTTGGGGTTTAGGAACCCTTTTAACTAATAGATATAAGGAACCAAATTCTATTAATCACTACTATGAAATTGCACCCTATATCAAGGCATCTATATTAACAATTCTTTTTATAACCTTATTTTATTACATATTGAGAATCGATTCAGATTCAATTTCTCTAATTTTCAACGCGGGGATTTTCCATTCTGGTATTGAAATAACTGCTTTTTATTTATTCTTTTTTGGAGAATCAAAAAAAAATGGAATTAGGAATAAGAGATATAATAAAATTCCTCTTACAGATGAGGGACAAAATGAATTGGAAATCGAAAATATTGGAGAAAATAATAAAAATACATATACAAGAGAATTATTAAAAGATAGCATCAAAACATTTGGTTTCGCTTATCAAAATCAATTAATAAAATTCATTTGGAATGCAATCACTGATGAACAAATTGAAAAAAATAAAGTTTCAATTTTCAATACAGATCAAACCGTTAATATTAAACTGTTATTCAATGATTCAAAAAAATTAATAATTAATGTTAATAGATTAAATGATTGTAGAAGAATAAATGAATATTTACTGGCTAATTATAAAAAACTAGAAAGTGGTGGAATTTTAGTAGGTAATTTTGTTCCATTGGAAAAATTTAGAATACATCTTAGATCAAAAATGCCTCATTTTCTCTATTTAATATTACTTCCTTTTCATTTTCTTTTTCACAGAGTATTTCCAAAACTTATGATTACTAAACAAATATATTTCATTTTAACCAAGGGAAAAAATCGAATATTATCAAAATCAGAAATATTTGGAAGACTTTCATTTTGTGGATTTGAAATTATAGATGAAAATCTCATTTCAGATAGATTATACTTTGTATGCAAGAAAAAGAAAACTATTTCAAAAGAGACTTCTCCTTCATACGGTCCTATAGTAAAACTAAAAAGAATAGGATATGAAGGAAAACTAATTTACATATATAAAATAAGAACAATGTATCCCTATAGTGAGTTTATTCAGGGTGACATTTATGAGAAATATCACTTAGATAAGACTGGAAAATTACAAGGGGATTATAGAATCACGTCATGGGGGAAAATTTTTCGAAAATATTTTATTGATGAAATTCCACAACTATATAATTGGTTAAAAGGTGACTTGAATTTTATAGGAGTTAGAGCCCTCAGTGAACACTATTACAGCCTTTATCCTAAAGATTTACAAGAAAAGCGAATAAATTTCAAGCCTGGATTAATTCCACCATATTACGCAGACCTACCAAAGTCATTCGATGGGATAATTGAAAGTGAAAGAACATATTTAAACCAAAAAGAAAAATCACCATTATTTACCGATTTGAAATACTTTATAAAGGCACTATCAAATATTATTTTTTTAGGTGCGAGGAGTAAATAATTAAGAATTTTGTTAAACGATTATTTTTTTTTCTAGGAATTAATTTGATTTTTTCGAATGACATTAAAATAAAACCAACTTTTTTTTCAATTTATTCTTCAACTGGAAGTGATTGGATTTATCAAAAAACTCCCTTGACATATTTTGGAGCTGGTTTTAAAGCAAATTTCGATAATGACTTTTGGAATATTGATTTGCAATACACACAACTAGGTTTTTTTGGTGAAATCAAATCTGAACTTTATCATTTTTCTCCAATAAAGAGTCTTCCATATCTTGACAAATCAAAAGATGCCCCTGGATATTGGAGTGAATATATCAATGCTAGGATAGCATATATCACAAATGTATTGGAATTTGATTTTGGTATCTTTGACAGACATTGGGGGCATGGTGTTAGAGCATTACAAGTCTCTTCGAAAGCCCCGTCTTATCCACAATTTGGGTTAGAGTGGAAATTAAATGAAAACTTAATTTTAAGTTATTTCCATGGCTTTTTAAATAGCGGTATAGAAGACTCATCAAGAATGATTTATTACAATAATGATTTTAGTCAGCGAACAATAAATATACCAAGAAACATAGCATCACATAAGATTGAATGGTCTCCAACAGGAGATTTCTCATTAAGTTTAAATGAGACTGTAATTTATGCATCACGTTCACTTGACATCCATTATCTAATACCGATGGCACCATTTTATCCAATTGAGAATTATCTAGGTGACACTGATAATCTTCAAATGGGATTCGATATGAGTTACAAACTTTCAGCGAATAAAAAAATATATTTAGGCTTCTTTATGGATGAAGTTACTCCTGAGTGGATATTGAACGAAAAAAATCATAATTGGTTTGCATGGCAAATAGGAATAAATGCTAAAAAAATAAGATCAAAAGATATTTTTCTTACTGCAGAATACAATTGGACAGACCAACGTATTTATAAACATAAATATAATATCAATGATTATTACTCCCATAATTCACCACTGGGATTCTGGGCAGGACCACATTCAGAAGAGTTACTTTTAAAATTATTATCTTTATATGAAAAATTCAGAATAACATTTGAATATTCATATGTAAAGCGTGGCTCGATGACTAGGGAAATGATAAACTCTCATTATAATGATACTTATGATAAGCGTTATGAAAACGGATATCAAAAGAAGGCTTTTACTTTACTAAAAATTGATAGATTAACCAGTATAGATGGATTAGAATTGTCTTTTGCAGTAAATAATATAAAATTTATTAATTCAAATTTTATTTTAAATGAAAGTGATGTGAGCATAATTAGCATAGACAAAATTGCAATCGAGATAGGTGTGAATTACAATCATTAAAAATTAAGATTTTATTTTTTTATTTCTTGCTACCAAATTTTTCAAATACTGACCATAATCATTAGAAAATTGATTAGATAAATCATCTAATTGATTGATATTAATAAAGCCTTTTTGATATGCAATTTCCTCGAGGCATGCTATTTTCAATCCTTGTCTATCTTCAATAGTTTTGATGAAATTCGAAGCGTTATTCATCGCACGTTGAGTTCCTGTATCAAGCCAAGCATATCCACGACCCATCAATTCAACAGTCAACTGTCTTCTGCTAAGAAAAACTTCATTGACTGACGTTATTTCCAATTCACCTCTATCTGAAGGCTTAATATCTTTTGCAATTTCAATGATGTTGTTTGGATAAAAGTATAATCCTACTACAGCATAATTTGATTTTGGTTTTTTTGGTTTTTCTATAATGCTCTTTACATTATTTTTGTTATCAAAAGTAACTACTCCATAACGTTCTGGGTCTTTGACTTCATATCCAAAGATGACTGCATCACCATTTGAATTAACAATATTTTTACTTCGATTTAATAATTCTGATAATCCGTGTCCAAAAAAAATATTGTCTCCTAAAATTAAACAAACCGAATCATTACCAATAAATTCTTCACCTAATATAAAAGCTTGGGCCAAACCATCTGGTGATGGCTGTACTTTATAAGTAATTTTTAAACCTAATTGATTTCCATCACCAAGTAAATCACGAAATCTAGGCGTATCTTCAATTGTCGAAATAATTAAAATATCATTTATACCTGAAAGCATCAAAGTAGAAAGAGGATAGTATATCATTGGTTTATCATATATAGGAAGTAATTGTTTTGATACTACAGAGGTAATTGGGTATAACCTTGTTCCACTTCCTCCTGCTAAAATAATTCCCTTCACTTATTTAATGTTCCTAATCTTTCTTGTCCATATGTTTGATCTTGTATTGCTTTCCACCAAGATTTATTACAAAGATACCACTCTATAGTTTTTCTGATTCCTGTATCAAAAGACTCCTTTGGTTTCCAACCTAATTCAGTTCTGATTTTTTTTGCATCTATCGCATATCGGAAATCATGACCAGGACGATCTTTGACAAAAGTAATTGATTCTGAATGCAATTTTCCATCATCCCTTGGTAATAAATCATCAAGAATTTGACAAATTTTAGTAACAATATCTATATTCTTAATTTCGTTATCACCTCCAATATTGTAAGTCTCTCCTACAAGACCACTATTTAGAACAGACCAAATAGCATCACAATGATCAGTAACATACAACCAATCTCTTATATTTTCCCCTTTACCGTAAATAGGTAAGGGTTTATCCATCATAGCATTTATTATCATTAAAGGGATTAATTTTTCTGGAAATTGGAATGGACCATAATTATTTGAACAATTAGTTATTAATGTGGGGAGACCAAATGTTCGATACCATGATCTAACTAAATGATCGGCTCCAGCTTTTGATGCAGAATATGGTGAACTAGGATCATACTTTGTCGTTTCTACAAACTTCATACCATCAGTAAGTGACCCATATACTTCATCCGTAGAAATATGTACGAATCTGAATTTTTCAATTTTTGATTCCATTATGAATTTTCTCGAATTTTCTAATAAGTTCATCGTACCAACAATGTTCGTTTTAACAAACTTAGACGGACCATCAATAGACCTATCAACGTGACTTTCAGCAGCAAAATGTACTACTGCATCAAAGGAATATTTTTTAAATATGGAGTATATTAATTCTGAATCACAAATATCACCTTTTATATGCAGAAAATTACTGCTAGATATATCCTGTAAATTTGACAAATTCCCAGCGTATGTTAGTTTATCAACATTCACAATAAAAATAGATTCATCCTTTTTAATAACAGTTTTAATAAAATTTGAACCTATAAATCCACAACCACCAGTTACGAGAATTTTCTTCATTTTTAATATTTTGGGAGATGTTTATTTATTTTTAACATTGGTAAAGTTTTATCTTTTTTAGATAGAGCTGGTGTTTCAAAATTCCAATTTATATCTAAATCTTTATCATTCCAAATAACACCATACTGATCATTCTCATCATAGTATGTTGTACACTTATAAATAACAATTGATTTTTTTGATGTTACAAGATATCCGTGTGCAAACCCTTCAGGTACATATAACATTTTTTTATTATCTGCTGATAATTCTAGTTTAATATGTTTACCAAATGTTGGTGATCCAATTCGAATATCAACCGCAACATCAATGATTGTTCCTAAAATACAGCGAATAAGTTTGCCCTGAGGTGATTTTAATTGATAATGCAATCCTCTTAAAACTCCGTACTTTGATTTAACTTCATTATCCTGAACAAATTTTGCTCTTATGCCATTATTTTTAAATACTGAGGATTTATATACTTCAGAAAAATTTCCTCTTTCGTCAAAATAGATATCAGGAGTGATTATTTTTACTTCATTAAGATAAGAATTTTCAATTTTCATCTAAATATTTCCTGCCAACATTATCAAATTTATAATTATGCTTTATTAGTTTTTCTATATCAAATATATTTCTAGTATCCAATAAAATAGGTCGTTTTAAAAGTGATTTTAATAATGAGAGACTTATACCTCTAAACTCATTCCATTCAGTCATCACTACTACCCCATCTGCACCTTTACATGCTTCTTGCCAAGAGTTTTTATAATTTAAATTAGGAAAAATTTTCTTCATCTCATCATTTGCAATTGGGTCAAATGCATTTATTATACACCTTTTACGATTTAAGGATTCAATCATATGTATTGATGCAGATTCTCTCACATCATTGGTATTTGGTTTAAAAGCCAATCCTAAAATTGCAATTTTTTTATTTTTTAAATTTCCACCGATAAGTTTCTTTATTTTTTCAACCATTCTTTGCTTTTGATTTTTATTTGTTTCAATTGCAGCTTGTATAGTTCTTAACTTATTTCCATAACTTTCTGAAAAAGAAAGAAATGCTTTCGTGTCCTTCGGAAAACATGATCCTCCAAAACCAGGGCCTGGATGCAAAAATTTAGGACTTATTCTTCCATCTTTTCCCATAGCATTTGATACTTCATGTACATCAGCACCTATTGCTTCACATAAATTGGCGACTTCATTTATATAGCTTATTTTCAAAGCTAAAAAGGAATTTGAAGCATACTTTATCATCTCAGCAGTTACAACACCTGTATGTATAATTTGCGTTTCATTTATATATAATGGTCCATATACTTCTTTCATAATATTAAAAGCAGATTGACTTTGTGCACCAATCACAACTCGATCTGGCCATAAAAAGTCTTTAACAGCAGAACCTTCCCTTAAAAATTCAGGGTTTGAAACATAATCAAATCTAATATCATTAGGTTTATAATTTTTTATAATATCAATAATCAGTTTTCCCGTACCTATTGGGACTGTACTTTTAGTACAAATAACCTTATAGTTATTTAAATTTTCACCAATTGATTTGGCTACATCTTTTACTGCAGTTATATCGGCACTACCATCTTGATTCATTGGTGTCCCTACAGCAATAAAAATTATATCTGCATTTGATATAGCATCTTTTATATTGTTTTCAAAAAATAATCTACCTGCTTTTACATTTTTTTTTATTAATTCATCTAAACCAGGTTCGTATATTGGTATTTTACCATTTTTCAACTCTTTGATTTTATTTTTAGATATATCAACACACGTTACTATGTGGCCAAAATCAGAAATTCCTGCTCCACTAACCAATCCTACATAACCAGCACCTACAATTGTTACATTTCTCATATCTAATTAATTTTTTCTTCCATTTAATTGTTTTTCTGGGTAATCAAATCAAACCAACTTTTCTTCTGTACAACCACTCCAATGTTAGAAAAAAAATTAAAGCAAAAAATAACCACCAGCTATTATGGATGGTAATTCTTGAAAGTATCTTCTGAGTATTTGTTTTTTTATCAATATTGTTTAATATTTCGAAACGTTTATCCCATCCATAAAATGTACCACCCGTAGATTCTGATAAATTACGTAGAAATTCTTCATTTAAGTATACCCTATTTAATTCAATTTGGCTTTCTTGGATTTGTAAAGACCCTTCACCTACAATTAAGGATTTATCTCCATAGACCAACTCAATATCATAATCTAATCTCCCTGGCTGGGATGCCCAAAATTGACCTTCATAATGGCCTGTCTCATTATTGTATACAACTGGTTTTACATTAACTTTTTTACCTTTGCTGTAAATATGTATATATCCTTCTGTTGCAATTTCAGTTTCTTTTATAGGTTTGCCACTTATTTTAACCCTCTCACCTTGCTGATAAGAATTCTTCCCAGATCTAAAATAAAAGTCCTCTCCATGACCAGTTCTCATTAACCAAGAAAAAATTGGATCTAAAGTTTGTTTAGCAATGTTGTGAGATTGATCATTCTGTATTTTATAATAAAGCTGATGTAAATTGGGAGATACAAAAACCATATACCTCAGAGGGTCTTTTTCTCCAAGGAGTATTAGGGGTAAATTAACATCAGAAATTGTGAATTCTGCCAAAACCACAGCTCCTGCTGAGTCTATTTCTAAATCAACGTATAATGGAGGATAATCATTTTCTATGCTTATTAAATCAAGGCTATGGAAGGGAAAGTATTTATTCCAGTTTTTTGTAAAATTCCATTTGTGTTCTGAATCTAATTTTATCACCGATTGATTTATTTTTAAATCCATCAGATTTAGATATGGCATCAATGAATTTTTATTTACATCATTTCCCATGATCACTGCAAAACTAGTTTTTTGAGATAGTATTTTTTTTGCAAAAATTCTTAAAAATGAATCCCAATTTGATGAGTTAAGGTCTACTGGGTGATTATCAAATAAAATCAAATCATATTTAGTATCCCAAAATATTTTTAACTTTTCTGAATAGCCATTTCTTGTTAGATAAAAATGTTCAATTTCAAATTTACTATTACCTAATAATACATCCTTTATTATCCTAGTATTAAAATTTGGCGAACCTGTGATAATACAAATTTTATAGTTATTCTTTAATACTTGAATTGGTACTATCTGTTTATTATTTAGAATATTAATTTCATCGGGAAGGGCGCTTACCTGCACTTTATATTCTACTTCTCCTGTTTGATCAGGATTTATCATAAATCGAATTTTATTGATACTACCATTCCCAGAAACTGTTAATACTTTTGAACCTAATAATTTTTTTCCATTATTCAAGGTGACATTAATTCTATTATTTATAGTGCCATATGAATTAACAGAGACTTCAATTTCAGCATTCTCACCTTTGATAATTGCAGGGGGTGCATTGATTGATTGAATTGAAACGTCAACCAATGGATTTTTATCACCTATACCAATAATATTTATGGGTTTAATCTTGTCTAGTTGGTCAATAATAATTTCCGATCCTTGGTTAATTTGCCCGTCAGTAATTATTATAGAGCCAGCAAGGTTTTTATCACTTTCATTAATTATTTGTTCAATTACTTGACCAATATTTGTTGAAATATCTTTGAATTCAGTATTGTTTATTGCCAGACTAGTATCCAAATTTGTTCCAAACCCATAAATATTGAGGGGGATTTGTTTCTTACTTAATTTGTTAATTAATTCATCTATCCCAGAAATAAGTGAGCTTATTGATGGATAAGAATGATATGCCATACTTAATGATTCATCTATATAAATATTCCATTTTTGTTCACGATTATTTGTTTTAACTAGGGTTAATTTGGGGTTTAAAAAAAGAAAAATTATTATTCCAATTACAATTATTCTAAAAACTAAAAGAATCTTTACCTTTTTAAATTTCCAGGATTTATGGAAAGAGAAAAAAACAACACCAAACGATAAAAATAATATCAACCAAAATGATTGGTCATAATCTACAAAACTAAATTTCAAAATTATCTTAACTTTAAATTCGGGATTGCGCCAAATCCCATAGAATCATACTCATCAAATTGCAATTTTAACTCGCCTAAATAACTAATCATTGCTGCATTATCCGTACAATAAGATAAATCGGGAAAAATCAATTCATTTTCCGGCAGTTTATGTTTTAGTGCCTCTCTTAAACAGAGGTTTGCTGCGACACCTCCTGCAATAACACATCTAGTTATACCTGTAAGTTCGACTGCTCTTCTCATTTTTTCAACTAATGTATCAATGATAGCTTGTTGATAGCTTGCGATTACATCTTTAATTAATAAGGATTCTTTTTCCTGAAAACCATCCATATAATAAAGTAAGGATGTTTTTAAACCACTAAAGCTAAACTCCAAGCTATTATCTTCAAGCAAACTTCTTGGAAATTTTATCTTATTTGGATCGCCACCTTCTGCATTTTTTTCAATCAGTGGCCCACCTGGATAACCCAAACCAAAAATTCTAGCACCTTTATCAAAAGCTTCTCCTGCTGCATCATCCCTAGTCTCTCCTAATAATTCATAATCATTCATACCCAATATGGACCATAATTGAGTGTGACCGCCAGATACTAATAAACATATAAAAGGAAAATTTAATTTTTCATTTGCTAAGAAATTTGCAAAAATATGCCCTTCTAGATGGTTCACTGGAATAACTGGAATACCTAAACCAATGCCTAGACCTTTAGCAAAACTAATTCCAGTGAGCAATGTGCCAGAAAGACCAGGACCTTGTGTAACTGCAATACCATCCAAATTTCCTAAGCTAATTTTTGAATCAATTAGTGATTTATTTACTACCTCATTTAAAAGCAATTCGTGTTCTCTCGAAGCTAGTTCAGGTATTACTCCTCCAAATTCACTATGTATAATCTGACTACTAACTATGCTTGATAATATTTTTCCACTCCTGCACACTGAAGCTGCTGTTTCATCACAAGAAGTTTCAATACCTAAGACAATCATTCTAATTCTCTCGCAACTGCTATTTCAAGATTTTTTGGAGAAATATCCCTCCAATCTAAGATATCCTCAGGTATAATTACTTTGGGTTCATAGAACTGAATTAATCTATCCCAATTTTTAAAATCAACGATGACTTTTATATCATTCGGGAAAAGCTCAGATATTCTTTTAACACCACCTAAGACCGTTAGTGAAACCGTTTGTGGAGATACAAACACTCTAAAGTTTTTCGGTATATTTATTACACCAACTGGTATATCCGAAATTATACGTTCACTGATAATTTGTACATCTACACTAACCGTAACAAAATTTTTTGAATATTCAATTAAGCGTCCTAGAGATGTTAGTTCAATTGAACCATCATATTTTGTAGTTATTCCAGTTATCGTATCATAAATAGTTTCTATATGATTTATCAAAGCTAATTCTTTTTTTGGACCTGCTACTTCAATTTCTGAAGGAGTTATATCAGGTTTAGTAATGATAGTATAACCAGGTGCAGGTTTTACATGGAAATTTGATAATATTGGTACCAGTTTAGATGAGTATTCATCTAAACTAATATTTATTCGGTTTGGATAAATCACTTCAACAAAGGAGACATTATAGTTTAATGGTAACACTACTTTTTGTGGATATTTTTCAAAATATTCATTTAAGTTAAACTCGTATTCCTGAGATATACCCTCTAAATCTAAAACTAACTTAAATCCAGCAAAATTTTTTAATAAAAAAGATTTGAATAAATCTCTTCCCGTTCCTCTCAAGCGCACAGATGCATATGAAGGTACTTCCTTTTTATGCGCTTTTTGAACATTTAAATTTCTGGCTTCTATGGGAAGATCTAAGACTAAGGAAAATTCATTTTCTGCAACAACAAAAATCCAGAGCAATAAAGCTAACCCGAAAGCACCCGGTAAAAATGTGAATTTGTGTTCAATGGGTTTATTTTTTTTCACGATTTTAACCCACTGAGTTTATGTTTTTATTCTTTTTCTGATTCCTGTTCAGGCTCTTCAGAAACTTTACCATCTTTTTCAGCCTGACTAGCAATTTCCAATAATTCCTGAGGCAATTCGAGTTTATCACCATCTGAAGTTTTTTGATTAGATAAATATTGTTTGACCTCATCATTGGCTGAAGTCCTATTTGTAGCTCCTGCTAATTCCTCTTTAAACAAAACTACTTTTTTATCTTCGGGCGTTACTTTCATAACAATTCCTGATAGGTTTGCTCCAACTTCGTACTGTCCAGCTAATGCTCGCCTGTCTTTTTTTGACATTTTGCCAAATGGTATTATACCCTCTACATCCATATCAAGTTGAATAATTATCCCTTTGTCAAGCACTCTTAAAATTGGACCACTTACTTCTTTCCCTGCTTCGTAATAATTTTCGATTTCAGACCAAGGATCATCTTGAACTTGTTTATACCCAAGTGATATTCTTCGATTTTCTCTGGATATTTCTAATATTTTCACTTCTATTTCTTGTCCTTTTTCAAGAACCTCCTTAGGATGTTTTATAACCTTTGTCCAGGATAAATCAGATACATGAATTAGTCCATCAATACCATCCTCTAATTCAGAAAATGCACCAAATTGTGCAAGGTTTCGCACTATTGATTTATGAACGGTACCTACCATAAATTTTTCTTCAATTTCATCCCATGGGTCTGGTGTAAGTTGTTTTACACCTAAACTTATTTTCTTCTCATCAGCGTCAATTGATAATACTTTTGCATCAACCTCATCGCCCATATTATAAACCTCAGATGGGTTTTTTATATGCTTAGTCCAAGAAATTTCAGATACGTGAATTAATCCCTCTACACCTGGTTCTAATTCAATAAAGCAACCATAGTTTGTTAGACTAACCACCTTCCCTTTAACAACATTTCCTATTGGGAATTTAATCTCAACTTCTTCCCAAGGGTGAGGGGCAAGTTGTTTTAAGCCCAGTGAAACACGTTTTCTTTCTTCATCATATTCGATTACTTTGACTGTGATTGGATCATTCATTGATAATAATTCAGATGGGTGGTTCACCCTACCCCAAGAAAGATCTGTGATATGTAATAAACCATCAATACCACCTAAATCGACAAAAACACCAAAATCAGTGATGTTTTTGACTCTTCCTTCAAGGATTGATCCAACCTCTAATTCTTTAAAAAGAGCTTCTCTTTGCTCTTGCAAACTATCTTCTAATATGATTTTATGCGATACAACTATATTTTTTCTTGATTCATTGAATTTAACAATTCGAATATCAATTTCTTTTTCTAAATAAATATCAAAATCTTGAATCGGACGAACATCTACCTGAGAGCCAGGTAAAAATGCCTGAACAACTCCCAAATCGACAATCAGTCCACCTTTGATGCGACGAACAATTCTTCCAGTAATAGTCGTTTCGTTTTCAAAAGCATCTTTAAGTTCTTTCCATCGGAGTAAAAAATCAGCTTTCTCTTTTGATAGAATAGTATTTCCACTTGCATCCTCAATAAACTCTAAATAAACCTCAACCTGTTCACCAACAGCTGGTAAATCATTTTCGCTAAACTCAGATCTATCAATAATGCCTTCTGATTTAAAACCAATATCAATAAGGACATCTCTTTCATTCATACCAATTACACGTCCATTAATTAATGAATGTTCTGAAATATCAGCAAATGTACTTGCATATTTAGCTTTTAGTTCATCATCAACATCTGTCACAAGCTCATTTTCATCCAAATCATTTTTATTTACTGTTTTTATTTCATCAAATAATTTTGGATTAAGGTAATCTTTTATTTTTGTACTATTATTTTCTATGGCAGTAGGCGTATCCATAACGCTGACTTTTTCATCACTATCATTTTCAGTCGATTCTAAAGTCTGTTCAACAACCTGTTCTTGATTTTGTTCATTATACATAACTCTATTAATGTCCTTTTTTTATTTGTTTTTTATTCTTTCCAAAATCTTGTCTACTTGATCATTTATTGTTAGCTGAGTAGTATCAATCTCTATTGCATCCTTTGCTTTTTTGAGAGGAGAATGTACTCTTGATGAATCCATTCTATCTCTATTTTTAATATTTTTAAGTATTTCGTCAAAGGTAATTTTTTCATTTTTTTTCTTTAGCTCAGAGAATCTTCTTTTTGCACGAATAACTACATCAGCGTTTAAGAAAAATTTGAATTCAGCGTTGGGAAAAACTACGGTTCCGATATCACGTCCTTCCAATACGCAACTGAATTCCCTACCTAGTTTTCTTTGTATTTCAACCATTTTCTTTCTCACCTCAGGTCTCGCACTGATTATGCTAACTTGCTCTGAAATATCAACTGTCCTTATGACATCTGATACATTCCTATTATTAAGGAATATATGATTATTTTCATCAAAATAAAGTTCTATATTATATAGATAATTCTTTATTGCATTATCATCATAAATATTGATTGATGATTGTTTAATTCCCCAAGTAACAGCACGGTACATAGCCCCAGTGTCGAGATGCATTATGCTCAATCGTTTAGCTACCTCTTTTGCTGTGGTACTCTTGCCCGATGCAGAGGGTCCATCAATTGCAATAATCATATAATTTTAATCTCAATAAGCCGGCGAAGTTAACTTTTTGTTTCCTGATTGCCAATGAAGAAATATTTACCTCTGATACAAGGATTTAATCTCATTATCCGTTAATTTCCTGAAACATCCTTCCCTTAAATCTCCAAGTTTTAATTTTGATAAACCAATTCTTTTAAGACTTAATAATTTTTTTCTCATTCTAAAGAATATTCTTCTAATCTCTCTTTTTTTCCCATGTTTTAATCTCAAAGTTATTTTTGATCTACCTTTAATGGTTTCTTGTTTAAGAATTTTAGCTTTGCCATATTCTTTATTGCCTATATAAACTCCTTTATTTAGTTTTTCAATATCGAGTTTTTTCATCCTTCCTTCTATTATTGCTATGTAATCTTTCGAAATTCTATTACTTGGATGAGTAAGAAATTGTTGAAGGTCACCATCATTAGTTAATAGTAATAATCCTGTAGTATCGCGATCTAAGCGTCCAATGGGAGTTAATCTAGTTTTGGATTTAACAAAATCCATAACGGTTTTTCTTCCGTGCGTATCTTTGACTGTGGTTATTACATTTGCTGGTTTATTTAGCATTAATACTATTTTATCAGTTATTAGTTTTATTGTTTTTCCTTCATAAGAAACTCTATCATTAATATTAACATCAAAAGCAGGGTCTAAACATACCTTCCCATTGACCTCAGTAGTCGCCATCTTAATAAGATTATCGGATTTTCTTCTTGAAGCAATACCTGAAAGTGATAAAAACTTATTTAGACGCATAAATATTTCATTTTTTTTCATTCATTGTAATATCATTCAAATCATTGTGATTTAAATTATCTTCAAATACTGCAATCTGTTCACCAAGAGAATGATCTGAGGATATTATTTCTGTTATTTCTTTAAGCTTTGGTAAATCAGATAAGCGATTAATTCCCAAATGTTCCATAAATGAGTTAGTTGTTTTATAAAGCAAAGGTCTTCCAGGGCCTGAATCTCTTCCTTTAATTTTAATCATATTCTTTTTTAGTAAGGTTTTTATTACACCGCTAGAATCCACACCGCGAATAGCTTCAATTTCATATCTGCCTATCGGTTGTTTATATGCAATGATAGCAAGACAATCCATTGAAGCTCTTGATAAAGTCATTGCATATGATTTTTTAAGCATTTTAAAGATATACGGTTCAAATTCTTTATTTGATACAAGTTGATAACCACCTGCAACTTTTCTTATGTGAAAAGCATGGTTACCTTTATGATATTGCTCATTCAAATCTGCGGTGATTTTTTTAAGGTTAGATGTTAAAGGATCAAAAATATTATTTATCTTCTTTTGAGTTAATGGCTCAGGACTAGCAAATAATAGTGCTTCAACAATTCTCTTTATTTCTTTTTCATTCATTATGATTTAATCTTTAAATGTATGATTTCAATATCCTTAAAAATATCAGATTGAATAATAGTACAGATACCTTCCCTAACTAAATCTAATAGCGCTAAAAATGTAACAACAATTTCCATTCTAGTTTCCAATTTCTTGATTAATGAATTAAATCTTAATTTTCCTTCATCATCAAAATAATTGATAATTAATTCTTTTTGGCTTTCAAGTTTTATAGGCTCACGATTTAGTTCAAGTTGAGATATTACAGGCCTTGAATCAATAATTTCTTTAAAAACACTCCCTAAATCAAAAAGAGAAATATCTCTCATCACGATATCCATCTTATCATTCATATCTGTTATGTCATATATGGTTTGTCTAGGTATATTATGAGATTTATTTCCAATTAAGCTTTGTAATACATCAGAAATGTCCCGAAATCTTTTATAATCGATTAATTTCTGCATTAATTCAGCCCTTGGATCAATAGTTTCACCATAATCATCAATTTCTTGTCTAGGTATCATCATTTTTACTTTGACCCTCATAAGAGTGGAAGCCATAAAAATAAAATCTCCTGCAATAACCAAGTTAAGGCTTTTCCATTCTTCAATTACATTGATAAAATCTTTAGTTATCTTTGATATTGGAATATCATATATGTCGAGTTCATCTCTTCTAATGAAGTACAATAGCAAATCTAATGGGCCTTCAAAGTTTTCTAGTTTAATTTTATACATAATTATTTACTGTATTTGAGCCCTGAAGAGCTTTTCACTCGTTCAATAACCTCAATTGCTACTTTTTTTGCTTTCTCTGCACCAAAATTTAGAATTTCAAAAACAAAATCTGGGTTTTTTATTAGTTTATTTCTTTTTTCTCTAAATGGTTGAAAATAATCCATAATTTTTTCATAAAATTCTATTTTTATGTCTCCATACCTTACACCTGGAGTATCATATCTATTTGCTAAATCTTTTTTTTCTTTTTCATCAAGAAAAAGACTGTAGAGTTGAAATAATGGAGTTTTTTTATTTTTTGTTTCATTAATTGGCGCATTATCAGTTACTATTGACATAATCCTTTTTTTAATCACCATATCAGAGCTAAATATTGGAATTGTATTATTGTATGACTTACTCATTTTTTGACCATCAATACCTGGAATAAGTTGTGTTTCTTTATCGATATTGGCTTTAGGAACAACTAATGTATCACCATACAAGTTATTGAACTTATTTGCTATGTCTTTAGCCATTTCAAGATGCTGTTTTTGGTCTTTTCCAACAGGAACTAAATTCGTATCAAAAAGTAAAATATCTGCTGCCATCAGTATCGGATAGGAATATAGACCCATATTTGGTTTCAAACCCTGATTAATCTTATCCTTATAGGAAGTCGAACGATCCATTAAACCCTTGCCTGCATGAGAAGAAAGAATCCACATTAGTTCAGTAACATGAGGCACATCAGATTGTACCCAAAAGGTTGATTTCTCAGGATTTAAGCCTAGTGCTAAAAAATCACATACTGCATTAAATGTATTTCTTCTGAGAACCTCAGAATTTGAAACCGTGGTCAAAGCATGATAATTTGCGATAAAACAAAATAATTCGTTTTCAGATTGATATCTAATCATCTTCGACATCATACTAAAATAATTACCGAGGTGTAATTCACCTGATGGTTGTATGCCACTTAGAACACGCATAAGACGTAATGTTAAGTTTTAAATGGTTCCATAAACAAATATGGTCTCCAATCCTTTTGTTTTTCTTTAACAAATTTTTGAAAATAATGTAGTCTATTTGGCCTTTTCGGTTTTTTTCTCAGCAACATGCCAACTTCCTCAGGCTTTTGGTTACCTTTTTTTTGATTACATGGTTTACAAGCAGCAACCAAATTTTCCCAAGTGTCGGTCCCTCCTTTACCTTTCGGGATTATATGATCTATTGTTAAAGGCCCTTTGTTACAACCACAATATTGACATAAATAGTCATCTCTTGATATAATATTTTTTCTATTTAGATCTAAAGATAAATTATCATATCGAACATAATTTTTTATTTTTATAACACTTGGAAGATCTAGCGTTAAGCTAGGACTGGAGACTTTTTCATTATAATTAGCTAAGATATCTATTTTATCTAAGTAATCTAAGCATATTGCACGCTTTGCAGTACATATCATCATTGGAGAATAATTTGCATTAAGAACTAATACTGCACGGTCCAATAATCTAACCTCATTTAAATTAGATGAAGGTATTTTCATTGTTGTAATTTACTCTCAATCGAATATGTTGAATGATAGATATCTAATAAATTTTTATTAAAACTTTTCTTTTTATGATCTAAGGAATCTTTTTTCACAAAACCTTGCGCGTGTATTAATTCAGGCCCGCCAATTGATAAGCCTACATGATTTACCTTTTTACCATTAGAAAAAAAATGTAAATCGCCGGGATTTGCATCAAATAAACTCACTCTATAATCATCTAAATATGAAAATTGATCTTTTGAATCACGTGGGATTTCTAATCCAAACATTTTTAATACGGTTTGCGTAAAGCCAGAACAATCAAATCCTAAAGATGATTTGCCTCCCCATCTGTATGGGATACCGATAAGTGATTTGAGGATGGTATTTAATTTATTAATTTTCAGTGGTTCATTTAATTTTATAGTACCAGTAAATTTTCGATTTAGCATTGCACCAAATGGATGCGAACCACTAAACAAACCTAATTCATTTGGATATGCGACAATGAATTTAGGACTATTTTTTTTAACTGTTTGAATACCGTAAAATGAATGAATCCAACCAACATATCCATCTTCGCATTTAATATTTAGCCAATCTTTATTCCTTTTTATAATACTACATGATTCGCCATATATGCTTTCAGTAAGCCAAGATGAATTGAATGTTGGCTTTGAATAAACAGGTGCAGATCCAGATTGGATAATAAACCATTTTTTTTTACTGATTTGCATAACAAAAAATTAATCTATGAAATTATTGGAAAACAGTTAGTTTTCTTATTGATAAGAATTTTTAATTTGTGTAAAATTTTTATGAAAACAACGTTCATTTAAAACAGGGAAACTCGTTTGAATCGAGTGCAGTACCCGCTACTGTATTTGCAGAATACCAAACCCAAGAGTCATTTTTTACTTTTTGTGTATTGAAGAAGACGGAATTGGTTGATTACTGCATAAGCCAGGAGACCTGATTATATGAAGCTTCTTAATTAACACTTTCGGGTTAAAAGTCGGATTATTTGTCATTATATATCCCACACCCATATTTAATTTTGGAAAATAATATGAAAAAAATCATACCTTTTTTTATCCTACTATATATAAGTTGCGAAGATTCAATAAAAACAACAGAAGATTCAGATATCTTGTTTATATCATCTGAAGGCACATTTGGTAATAGTGATGGTTCAATAGCAGTAATAAAAAATAACCAGGTAATACAATCCGTTGAAAATATTGGAGACGTCGTTCAATCACTACTAGTAGATGGTGATAAACTTTTTGTAATTGCTAATAATAGCCATTTGATTAAAAAATATACCATTACAGAATCTGGCCTTAATTTACCTGGTATAGAAATATCCACTAACAATTCGAGCCCCAGAAATATGGTAATCGTTAATGATAAATTATATTTTACTAATTGGAACTCAATGGATGTTAAAATTTTGAATCTCAATACATATGCAATTGAAACATCCATACCTCTCCAAGGTATTCCAGAAGATATCGTATATGATGGGCAATATCTTTGGATAAGCTTACCTAATTTAGAGTTATATGATACAAATCAAGGTTCCAGTGTCGTAAAAATTGACATTTCTTCTAATAGTATTTTACAAACATATGAGGTAGGTCGTGGCCCCCAGCAACTTATTATCGATAATAATTTTTTATGGATATCAAGGACCTTTTATTCTTCAGATTGGTATACTGCATACTACGGCTCAAGTAAGTTAGATTTAGAAACTGGTGAGGTTACGATAAATAATTATGGTCCAGGAATAGTTTGTGGAGGAGGAATACTAAAAATTAATGAAATCGTCTACAGAACAACTAGTGGTGGGATAGCACCACTTGATGATGATTTGAGTTTAAATCTTTCGGCTAAAATAGGTTCCTTATCAACAAGAACACCTTATTCTGCATTTCATGATAATGACGATATTCTATATTTAGGAACAAGTGATTACAATGCCCCAGATACGGTTTTTACATACAATGAAATAGGCGAATTAGAGACCTTCATATCTGTTGGTGCACTTCCAAATGATTATGCAATTTGGAAAAACAATTAATCCTTGAACGCCCATTTTATTGAGATAATTGTTTGGTGGCCTAGATCTGGTATGGTCGGGTCATAGTATACACTATTCCCTCGATTAAGATTGATTGAATTATAGATTATATCAATAAAGTTATATGACTCATATGAAATGATAAAATTATTTACTTTAGCAGTTATGCTCGTGTTGATTACATTAACAGGATTACTATCATTTATATAAAAACTATTCAAGTCTGGCACCATCTCTATTGGATTTAATGTTCTTTTATTGGTTCCATGACTTAATTGAATAAAATCACAATTTAGATTAATCATCATTTTATCATCGAAGACCTTAAAATTTGAACTTAAACCAATTTCTAGCCAATTTTTAATCCCGCCGGAGTATAATCCATCTGAATTTTGGATGTTATATTTCAATTTAACTTTAGTATTATTAAAAATAATAGAACTGTAATCAAGGGAAAGCATTCTGTGCACAAGATTATTTACAGTATTACCATCAATCATGCTCCAAAATTCTTCTTCATCATTTATTTGATAAAATGATGAAGAAATACGACTATTTTTGAATTTATAACATATAAGTGCACTAGCTTTTTTTCTTTGAATTTCTTTTTTGGTAATATTTTCATTTAGAAACAGAACATAGTATGGATGTATAGGTTTATAATCAATGTCATAATTAATTTTTGCTACGAATGGCCCTATTTTTTTCTTGAAATCTAAAGATGTCTGAAATAAAAACTTATTAGAGAGCTGGAAAATACTAAAGATAATTTTTGTTGAATCATTGCCATATCCAATTAAATAATTATTCCACTTTATATTAACTGTAGTATCTATGTTTATAGATCGAGAATTATGCGAAATATTAGCAAATAAGTTTTGATTATTGGTTGGCAAAACTAAATCTAATTCGAAATTTTTTCTAATTAGGAATCTAGATTTATGATAACTAGAAAGTGTATGTTTTGTTTTATACTTTTGATAAAACTGATCTGAGGATAAAGTTATATATGAAGTCAATAATTTATTGCCCCAGTTAAGATTTGAAGTAATTATCTGATTATCAATTAAACCTAACTCAGTTCCATCAGGAAATCCTGAATATGTATCAAAATGACCCAATGTGAAACCTATGTTTTGTTGATCCTCATTTGATTTGTATGAAAATATATATGATTGCTGCTGTGGCTGATAAGAATTGTTTGCATATTGGTTTTTATTGCCCGAATAGGTCCTTTTAAAACCATTAAAACTTGCAAGTCTTCTTTTTGTTTTTAATATTATTCCACAAGAAAATCTATCAAGAAGATAATCACCTTGATCATATTTAAAGTATGAATCATTTTCTTGATTATCATTTTTCCCAAAAATATCTTTATGCTTTGTTCGGCTAAAATTAAAATCCTTTTTTATTTCATCACCATACATTGTTGGATAAACAGACCATGTACCATCAAAAAAAAGTGATTTTGAAAACCAATCATTATTCCATAAAAGACTTCCTTGATGATTAAATAGTCCAAATTGGCCAGACCAATCAAAAGGTAATGATGAAAGGTTGTTACCATAAATAAAACTTGATAATACTATTATCAACAATCTCATATTAATTATTTAACCTTTTTATAAACCCTGGTACTACAACTGAAAAAATAATGCAGTTTGAGATTACGTGAATAATAGTGAACATAAAACCTGAAATTGCAAATGCCATGGATTCTTCCCAACTGTAACCTGCACTCAATGGGTATGATAGGCTTGTTAGCATATCATACCATACAGTGCATATGAAGCCTAAAATTCCAGAAACTAGCATAAGAGTCTTGATACCCATATTCCTAAAAATTTTTCTGAAAACTGACCCTAGACCTCCAATCCCAGCCATTGCAATTAATTGACTAAATAAAAGTGGCAAATGAATTAACCCTGAACCCATTGGATTTAGAACAGAATAAATTAACATAGTTGAAAATCCAATAAGGATGCCAAATGGGAATCCCAAGTACATACCTGAAATGAAAACTGTTACGGATATGAATTCTACGTTTGGTATAAAAACAAAGGCAAATCCTAGTCCAATGGAAGTACCAGCAAAAATTGAAGCTTTTACAATCTTATCTAGTTTCATTTCCTTTAAAAAGGGGTATTCCAAAATCATTAAACCTTGTTGTAAAAGTACTATTTTCTTTTTCCTCATCATAGACCATATCCATAATGTTCATACTGGTATCTAACATTTTGATTTGTTTAATAAATAATGCTTCAGAAAATGAAGGAATATGTTTTGATTTTAACTCAGTGTTAACTCCACATACGAGAATGATGTGCTCAAGCTTTAATAAATCTATTTCATTTAGATTTTTTATATGCCTAGCATTTTCCATGAGAATATCTCTACCTAATACCTTACTTCCTAATAAATTCCCCTCCATGGTATAATCAGCAATATATTCAGAATTAATTTCTCTTAATTTTCCAATGTCATGTAGAAAAATTCCAGCAATTACCATGTCTTTATTAATATTGTAGGATGAAGTGATTTTGTTTGCCAATCTCAACATGGAAACAATATGCTCAATGAACCCGGAACGAAATGAATAATAAGATTTTATAGAGCCTGGTAAAATTATAATTTTTTTCTTAAAAGAACGATATATGGATTCTACTAACCGGCGAAGTGATTTATCATTTATTAATCGAATATTAGATTTAATATCTTTCCACATTCTATCTGTGTTTTTCTTGGATGAAGGAACAACATTTGCGGGGTCAAATCCATAACGTGCATAATGCTGAATTGTAGCTTTATTTATTTTTTTTACATTAAGTTGAGTTTTTTCAAGATAAAGTTCTACAATTCCAGATACAGCAACTGCATTTCCTGCTACAAATTTTTCATTCAATGCTGAAATATTATTCCAAATCTTTCCTGAAATATGCCCTGTTATATCTCTTAATTCTATGTCAATATATATATCTCCATTTCTTGTATGCCTTAGATGTTTTTCCGTGCATAAAAAAAATCCTTGAATTTTTTCGCCTTCAACAAATGATTTAATAGACTTTAATTTTTTCATACTTCCTAATTTTTTTCCTTTAATTAACCAATTTATTCTAATTTTTACTGTGGCATTACAAGAATATAAAATAGAAGAAATTTCTTATTTATCGAAAGATGATAAAAAAATTATGGAAAAAATACTTAGTAAATGGTTACGCAATCCTAAAACCTTAAACTTAATCGCACCAAAAGTCACCTTCCCATTTAATTATAAAAAGTGGTTATTGTATTATTACAAGAATGATATAAATAATGAAATTAAAACCTTAGTAATAAAAAGAAATAAATGGATAATTGGTCATGTTAGCGTAAAAATCTTTGATGGCTATGGTAGTATTTTTCATCTTTTTATTGATCCTGCTTTCAGAAGAAATGGATTTGGGCAAAAGCTCATAAAAAAAATAGAAAATTATGGACAGAACATAAACTTAAACTACATTGTTGTTTCCATAAACAAGAAAGATAAAATAAGTATAAAACTTTTTGAAAAGATTGGATACAAATTTTTTGAAAAAAAATCGAAGACCACTTATTATAAAATGAAAAAAGAGTTATACTAGAAGTAAAGATTACTTTATTGGTTTCACGAAAAGCTGATGAACGTGTTTAATGACTCTATAGCCATGTTCTTTAGCAATTTTATCCTGTAGGTTCTCTAAATCCTCATTGTAAAATTCAATGATTTTTCCAGTATCCATACAGATCATATGATCATGGTGCTCATTATTTAATCTTGGTTCGTATAAACTTCGACCATCTCCTACATCCATTTTTCTAACTAATCTATTTTTTACTAAAACATCAATTGTCCTATATACTGTAGCTCTTGAAACTTTTATATTTTTTCTAACAAGTGTTAGATAAATATCCTCAGCATCTCTATGGTCTTGAATTCGAAGAATCTCATCCCAAACTGCTTGTCTCTGTTCTGTATAACGAAGACCTTCTGTTTTAAGAACCTCATTTAAAATAATTGAACTAGCTTTTCCCATTACTCATTTTAATATAATTAAGATTTAAATACTATGAATAATGAATTAAATTGATAAATGATCAACTTACCTTTGTCAGATTTGCATATTTTACTATCAGCTTTTTCTTTGTACCATCTTTAAATATGACACCTACTCTCTGATTCTCACCTGTACCACTTAGGACCATTATTTTACCTATACCAAAGATTGAATGTTCTACCATATCCCCAACTTTAAAATCATCAAAGGTTGTTACAGTCCTCTTAACTCTAATCTTAGTTCTTTTTTGTCCAGAATCAGAGATTACTCTTCTAGTTAATGCTGATTGAAATTCAATCCTATCTAAATATTCTGGCGGAATTTCACTTATAAATCTACTTGGTAACCCTAATACGTTTTCACCACCCATTCTTCGCCTATTTGTCGCATAAAGTAAAAACACTCGCTCTTCAGCTCTTGTAAGAGCAACGTAAAAAAGCCTTCTTTCTTCTTCCAAATCCTTTTTTTGTTCAATTGATGAAAATAATGGAAATAATCCATCATCAAGACCAGCGATAAAAATTACTGGGAATTCAAGACCTTTTGCCGAATGAACTGTCATTAAAGTGACCCTGTTATCTGAATCATTCCAATGGTCTAAATCCGTTAACAATGAAACTTCCTCAAGGAAATCACTTAATGTAGTATTTTCTCTTTTGGAACAAAATTCATCTATGCTATTTAATAATTCTCTTACATTTTCGTATCTTTCTTTATCATCAATATTTTTAGATTTTTTAAATTGAGTTAAAATCCCTGCCTCTTCAATCAAACTTTGACTTAATTCACTAGCACTCAATTTTTTTCTTAAACCATTATATTTTTTTATCAAACTATAAAATTTAATTAATGAGTCGGATTGTTTTCCGCGTATTGGTAATTCATCTGCTTTTTTCAAAACTTCAAATAATTCTATTTTATCTTTTTCAGCTTGGTAAACACATTTATCCATTGTTTTCAAACCAATTCCTCTTGCAGGAAAGTTGACCACTCTTCTAAGTGATACTGTATCTTTAAGATTAATTACAAGCCTTAAATATGCTAAAACATCTTTTACCTCTTTACGGTCATAAAATCTAATACTACCTACTAGATTGTAGGGTATTCCCATTCTTCTAAAACTATCTTCAAGTGGGCGAGATTGCGCATTAGTCCTGTAAAGTACTGAAAAATCTTTAAAAGTGCGTTTGTTTATTTTTATTTCCTTCTCTAATGCAGAGATAATTGCATCTGATTCTTCAAGTTCGTCACTTGTTTCAATCAATCCTAATAGTTCTCCTGAACCATTCTCCGCAAATAATTTTTTCTTTGCTCTGCGGTCGTTATGGGTCACAACGGCTGTTGCTGCATCTAGTATTTGCTGAGTCGATCTATAATTTTTTTCAAGAGTAAAAACCCTACAACTTGGAAAGAACTTTTCAAAATCCAGTATATTAGTCACATCTGCACCACGCCAACCATAAATTGATTGATCATCATCACCTACAACGCAAATATTTTCATTTTTTTCAGCAAGCTTTGTTAAGAAAAAAAATTGAGGTCTATTTGTATCTTGGTATTCATCAACTAATATATATTTCCACCTATTTTGGTACTTGGAGAGGATTTTTGGGTTTTTTTCAAATAATTCTAAGGGAAATAACAATAAGTCATCAAAGTCTAATGCATCATTGTCAGCTAAGGATTTTTGATAAGCACTATAAACCTCAACAAATTTCTTTTCATTAATTGTACGAGATTTTCGTAGTTGAGCATCAGGGCTTATCATTTTATTTTTCAAATAACTAATTTGATTTCGAGCAAAATTGGGTGTTATTTGGTCTTTTGGAATGTTAAGATTTTTTAATACTACTTTTAATAAATCTAATTGGTCCTGTACATCATAAATTGCAAAATGTGGGCTTATATCTAAATGTCTAGATTCATTTCTTAATAATCTTGCACAAACTGAGTGAAAAGTGCCAATTGTGATGGGAAGATTATCAGTTCTTAATAATTTCATGACCCTACTTTTCATTTCTTTTGCTGCTTTATTAGTAAAAGTAACAGATAATATATTTTCTGGCTTATATAATTTCTCTTTTATTAGGTAAAACATTTTATGAGTCAGTACACGTGTTTTCCCACTACCAGCTCCAGCAAAAATAAGAACAGGGCCATCGATTGACTCTACCGCTTTCCTTTGTATTCTATTTAAATTTTTTAAACTCATTTATTTTTTTTATTCCTTTTTAATGAACGCCTCAATTTTTGAAGTTTTCTTTTTGCTTTATTATGATCTTTTTCATTTGTAGTAAAAGTATGGTAACCATCACCAGTAGCTACAAAAAATAAAAAGTCATTATTTTCTGGATATAAGGCTGCAAGCAGTGATTGATTACTAGGTGAATTGATTGGACCTGGGGGAAGACCCTTATTTAAATATGTATTATAAGGTGAGTCTATTCTTAAATCTTTATTAAGTAATCGTCTTGGACCATCTCTGATAATGTATTGTATGGTTGGGTCAGCCTGTAACTTCATTCCAATGTTTAATCTATTATGATAAACAGCTGAGATTTTGGGTCTTTCACTGTCATGTATTGCTTCACCTTCAATGATTGATGCTAAAGTTATAATCTCATTTTTTGACAGGTTTAATTTTTTTGCTTGTATCAAATGCGACCTGACCCAAAACTGTTTATGTTTTTTTACGAGTTGTGATAAAATTGACTCAGGTTCATCACCAATAAAGAAAAAATATGTATCGGGGTAAAGATATCCTTCTAGCGATAAGGCACTTACACCTTCTGATTTAAGAAATAATGGATCATAAGCTAGTTGTACTACTCTTGTACTATCGAGACCTAATTTATTACTTAATTGGCTAGCTATCTGATTTATATTCCATCCTTCAAGAATTGTAACTTTTTTTACTTCAGGTGTACCAAAAATAAGCTGATTTATGATATCATAGTTTGATTTTGCTTTTATTAAGTTAAAAGTCCCAATCGGAATTTCCTTTTCTTTACCTAAGATTCTCACAGCAAAATCAAACATCTTTTTATTTGATATTATTTTTTCTTTATGTAATTGATTTGTTATTCTAGTAAGTGAGGATCCAGGTTCAATCTTTACTTTGGTTATTTTGTGAATATTGTTTTGTGGCCAATAAATAATGATTAACACCACTACTATTCCCAAAAAAAGTACTGATAAAACAACCTTACCGATTGGTACTATTAATTTTTTCCTTAATTTATTAGCCATTATCGGGCGATGAATTTAATAGTAATTTTTATAATAATATTAAATTTTGTTTTCAATTATTTTTGAGCTAACTGAACAAAAAAAATAATTTTGGCACTACTCCAATCAAGCGTAACTTTTGATACAAAATGAACAAAATTTTCAAAAAAAACTCAGATAGTAGCTCAGGGTTATTCAATTATTGGTCTCTATCAAAAAAAAATTATATAATTTTTTTCACTGGCCTCATTTTTATTATCTTAGGATACATCGTAATGGCTACTGGAAGTGTGAACAGTTTTCAAAGTCTCACTCTTGCACCCATTATGTTGTTTGTTGGCTATATAATAATTATCCCTATCTCAATTTTATATCGCGATAATAATGTAAATAAAAATAAAAATTAAAAGGGATCGTAGTTCAGTTGGTTAGAACGCCGGCCTGTCAAGCCGGAGGTCGCGAGTTCAAGTCTCGTCGGTCCCGC
>MDSZ01160175.1_pt1 | contig 27690 bp, 16 predicted proteins | sample 811201 | NCBI WGS metagenome assembly MDSZ01 (sample SAMN05326647, study PRJNA326480) | marine metagenome | isolation source: seawater | place: Indian Ocean: North | collected 2010 | reverse complement strand
CACTTGCGCCTGAACGTAACGGCAAGTGTCGTCGCCTGAACCGCACATTTCAAACCCCAGCGCTTGCACACCGCTCCTAAGGTGCAGCCCACCCTCGACACCGGTGAAGCGCACGATGACAGCGCCATCGCCGCTTCTGACCGCGCCGGCGGCTTGTGGCCCTGATTTCGCGATGGGCGCACCATAGGCAAGCGCCCGCATCACCCGGGCCAGCCGACGGCCCAGCTCCTGCTTTTCGCCCGGATGGATATCGAAGGGATCGCCCAGATCAACGGCGGTCGCGAGCCCCGCATGTGCGTCGGCCGCCACGGCTGTCCGCTGCGCGTCCCGCATCTGCGCCCAGCCGCTCTCGCCCGGCCGGGTCGCCGGCTTGCCATAGCCTGCCAGCTGGACGATCGCAAAGCCAAGGTCGGGCTGTCCGAACTGCTGTCGCCAATCCGCTATCATCGCTGCCAGTCGGTCGGCGTAGCCGGGAATGTCGGTGTCGGATTCGCCCTGATACCAGGCGACCCCCTTCAGCTTGATGCCGCCAAGCGGCGCGATCATCCCGTTGTAGAGCGTGCTGGTGCCCGTGACGTCGCTCCACGGCACGCGCGGCGCGCCGGGCGGAGAGGTGCGCGCGACCGCATAGCGCCAACCATCGCCCAGCGGCACGGCATCGCCTTGGGCTGGCCGCAGCGCCATATCGTCGGCCGGCCCCAGAAGACCGCCCTTGTCATAATTGTCGACGACATTGACGATCAGCATGTTGCGCCCCGCCTTGAGCATGCCAGGCGGCACACTCAGCGTCGTGGGTTGCCAGGCGCGTGCACCCATCCCGACCGGCTGACCGTTGATCCAGGCGCGGCCCACATCGTCCAGTGTCCCCAGCGACAGCGCCGCTTCGCCCTTGGCCTGTGCCGCGCTCAGGGTGAAGTCGCGGCGAAACCAGACCATGCCATTATAGCTCGCCAATCGGGGGATGGCCCAATCTTCCCACGCGCTTATCGCCGGCGCATCGGCCCAATCCATCTTCGCGCCGGGCTGCCACGGCTCTGCGCCGGCGCGGTCGCCGGTTGCCTTGCGCCACCAACTTTCCCATTGCGCACTCGCCGCCCGCTCGCCTTCTGTCGCGTTGCGAGCGTGGAGCGCCAGCAAGTCAGATTGCGCGCTGTTGCCGACCGCCGCTTGCGCGCGTTCGCCCATCCATGGACTGATCTGCGATCCGCCCCAGCTGCTCCCAATCGCGCCGATTGGCACGCCTGCGCTCTTGCGCAACTCCCGAGCCATATAATAGCAGGCTGCGGAAAAGTCGGGGACGCTGTCTGGCCCGGCCGTCTTCCAAATCGGCGCTTGCGCGAACGCCTGTCGGGGCTGGTCTGCAACCGCGCGAGGGATCGTCATCAACCGGAGCGCCGGATCGGCCGAGTTCCGAATTTGCCCCATCGCATCCTGCGCATGACGCACTTCCAGCTCCATGTTGGATTGGCCGGAACAGAGATACACGTCGCCCGCGAGCACATCATGCGACACGACGCGACCGGATGGGCTGCGCGCCTCGATATCAAACGGCTGACCTGCGGTGACGGGAGGGAAAGTCGCTGCAAAGCGGCCATCCTTCCCCGCTTTCGCCGAACGCTCCACGTCACCCATAGATACCGTTACCAGATTCCCGGCTGACGCGGAACCGGTGATGGTGATGGGCTTGTCCCGCTGAATCACTGCATTGCTCCCAAACATCGGGTCAATGCTAAGCAATATGCCCCCTTGCGCCAAGGCGACCGATGGCATCGCCGCAGCCAAGAGAAATGATATCGTCCGCGCCTTGCGCATCGCCTTCTCCCTATTCCAAGTTTGTAAACATGGTATCGCTACCACATAACCCGCTATCCGCCCCGTAACATCCGCATGACAAGCGCGCGGATACGCCGATAATTGCCCTCTTTCAGCGGCCCCAATATGCCGTGCCGCTCGGCGGGCAGGTGCGCCAGCGGATGGCCGTCCGGCCTGAACACATAATGATCGAAAAAGGCGCGCCACGCCGCCCGTTCCGGCTCCGGCCGCTCGGCAATGGCTATCATCGCCAACAACATCGTGGCATAGGGCGCATCAGGCCCTGCTGCGGACGCATCCCACCAATAATTGGTCAGGATATTGATGCCATCGCGCGCCTTCACGCCGTGCCACCATAATTTGGGCAGATACAATGCATCGCCCGGGTTTAGATCAACATGAAGCCTGCGCTGCGCTGCCGCGTCGAAACGCGGAAAGCGCTCTTGCCCGCCGGGGTCTATCGCTGCGAGCGATACCGGCTGGCCCGCCATGGTATGGTCGATCGGTCCCACATACAGGTCGCCAATCGCATCGGGCGGATACAGCGTGAAATGCCGTCGCCCCGCAACCGCGATCGCCAGATTATCGAAGCTGTCATAATGGCAGGCAATGTCGGACGCATTGCCGATCCAGAGGCGGGGCCCGACGGTAGGCGGCAGCAGCGCGCAGCCATGATCCTCGGCGAAACCGGGGAAATAGGTATCGACGGGCAAAGAGCCAATATAGCATGTCTGCGCGCCATCATCCGCGTTCGCCACAATGCGATCAAGCGCTGCGCCCATCTCGCTGCGCTGACGTGCGAAGTTAAACCCGTCCGGCCCTTCGCCATAGGCGTAACGCCCGCCCAGCTTCGCATCGGCAACGAAATAATCGACGCTGCCACCCCTGTGATAGCGCCGCAGATGATCGAGCGCCGCGCCATTTCCGCTGCCTTGCGCCAGACGCACGATCGGCCAGTCCCTGCACATGCCGCGAATCACGATCGGCCGGCATTGCTCAATCAGAGGCCGCAAATGCTCAGGCTGCCGGATCTGCGCGCCCTCTATTTCCTCGATCTGCATCGCGCGCTCCAGCCCCGTCAGCCGATTTGCGTCAGTCGGGCATTGCGCCGACGGGCCATCAAGGCGACATGATGCAGCGACCCAGCCAGGGCGAACGCCGGTTGCAAGTGACCGGCGCGAAACAAACCCATCACCGCCGCCTCCGGCAATTCGCTCAGCGCATCCAGGCTTACAGTATAAAGGCCATCCAGACGCAGTGTCTCGCCATCGTCGAACGCCAGGCTGATGTCGATTGGCTCGATCAGACGATGGGCCAGCATGGCCGCGATGAATGCTTCGGTGGCGGCGGCGCTCGCCATCAGTCCGCCAATCGCCTTTTGAACAGCGCGCAACGCTGCCGTTGGCGTCTGATCGGGATGGAAGAGCGCTTCGCTGCCGCCGACAGCAAAACGCGGGTGATCCGGGTCGAGCGCAATGCTGTCTCCAGACGCGAAGAAGCCTAGCCGGTCGATTTCGAACGGCCGGAATGCCCAACGGCCATCAGGCGAATCGATCAGGGGTTCGCCCCGTCGGAAACCGGTCAGTGCACCGACGTAGAAAGCGCCGCTTTCGGCATGTTTGGAAAAAAACAAAGGGCACGCCGCTGCCGCAGCCGCAATTTCACTGGTCACAATGCGCACCAGCGGATCGGCCATCGCTTCACCCAAGTGCATGCGCACTGTTGCATGCGTGTCACTATTAAGCAGTTCCAAGCTCATCCTCCCACATGCTTCCTGCTGCACCGATCCGCATATTCTCGCGATTTTCGGCCAGTCCAACCGGCATGATCATGGCCTATATAATTTCGCTTGAACAGCCATTTCGATAGCGCTACCATTTGCAACCATAAAGAGAAGTATTGGGTGAGGGTGACAGTCGCCGAATCGGCGGAATAAAATCACCCCAGATAAAGAATACATGATCGCCGCGACGCTGTTGTCGCGGCGTTCGGGCGAGATATTGTCTGGACTAGGGGAGGATCATGACGTCAATTCAACTTGGTGCTGCACATATGCGCACCCGTATCGGTTTGGCTATGACGGCCAGCTGCTTGGCGCTGGCGGTGGCAATGCCCGCCTCCGCCCAACAGGCGGGTCAAAATGACATCGCAGATGATGTCACCACAGCCGACATCGTCGTCACCGGCATTCGCGGATCGCTGCAACGCAATCTCGACATCAAACGGGAATCCTCCGGCGTCGTTGACGTCATTTCAGCGGAAGATATCGGCAAATTCCCGGATTCGAACGTCGCCGCGTCGCTTCAGCGACTGCCCGGCGTGTCGATCCAGCGGTCGGGGTCACGCGGCGAACCGCAAGGCATTTCGGTGCGCGGCTTTGGCGGCGACTTCAACGAAACACTGATCGACGGGCGGCGCCTGTCGACCGCGTCGGGCGGTCGTTCGGTCGATTTCACCACCGTAGGCGCGGACTTTGTCGGACAGTTGGCTGTCTACAAGACGCCCGAAGTGTCGCTGTCCAGCAGCTCGATCGGCGCGACGCTCAATATCTCCTACCCCAAACCCTTCGACAAGCCGGGCACCCGCATGGCCTTCACGGCGGCCGGATCGGTGCAGGATGAAGCGGGCAAGGTCGTGCCGACCATCGGCGGCCTGTTCAGCACCACCTTCGCCGACGACACGATGGGGATCCTGGTCGACGCGGTCTATACCCGCCGCGACACGCAGGCCAACCGTGTGTATGTTTCGGGCTGGCAGGGCGGGCTTTTTGCGCCATGCCAACTGGCCGGAAGCGCGGCAGCGAGTTGCGCCCCTACGGATGACGCTTTGGCACCGGCCTCGGACCGCAAGAGCGTTGTCGGCTGGTATCAGCAGCAATATGGCGCCGACCAGCGCTATACCAAGGATGAGCGCATCGACGGCCGCATCGCCTTCCAGTGGCAGCCGTCCGACGATGTGGTGCTCACGATTGACGACAATTATTCGCGGCAGAAGGTCGTCACGGATATTGCCGGCTTCGGTATCTGGTTCAACCAGGGCGACCTGCGCAATGTGGAGCAGGACAGCAATGGCACCACCATCAATTTCCTGCAGGCCGGATCGCCGACCGACTTCACCGCAGGTACGGAAACCTCCGTTCTGGAAACCAACCAGGTCGGCCTGAACGTCAAATGGGACGCGACGGAAAATCTCCAGATCGACGCCGACGCCAGCTATTCCAAAAGCCGGCTCAATCCCGAAGGCCAGATCAGCAACGAAAATGGCGACATCGGCTATGGCGGCCTGATCGGCACGACCCTGGGCGTTCGGGTCAATGGCAACAGCAGCAGTAGCTTCCCTGAGCTCACCACCTATGGCCCTGCCGGCAATGAAGCGGCCTGGACCGATCAGGCGATCATCGGATCGCACGTCACTGTCCGCCAGCAGCAGCTCAACAGTGACGAGATCAAGCAGTTCCGCCTTGGCGCGACCTGGAAGCAGGATGATCTGACGATCAAGCTGGGCGGCCGCTATATGGAGGATGAATTCGCCCTCGAAAACCGCAACACCTTCGCCAATAATTTCTGGCAGGCTTATGCGGGCTATGGCGCACCGTCGGGCCGCGATACCGGCGTGCCCATCCCGGCCAGCCTGATCGACGGCACGATCAGCACCAAGAACTGGTTGCCCGGCTTCTCCGGTAATCTCCCGCCGGTGCTGCTCAAATATGACGCGCGCGCCTATCAGCGTTATCTGGAAGGACTCTGGCAGGGGCCCGACACGCCGGGCTATAATGCGGGCTGCTGCACGGGCTTCAATGGCACGTTCGACCTCGCGCTTGACCCCGGCACTGTCCAGCGGATCACCGAAAAGAACTGGTCGGCCTATGTCAGCGTCAATTTCAAGGCTGACGTTGCCGGCATGCCCTTCCACTTCAATGCCGGCGCGCGCGAGGAAATCGTCAAGGTGATTTCGCGCGGGATCGGCCGCGTTCCACTTTCGATCACGCCCAGCACCGCTGACCCCACGCTCCTGACGGTCAATTTCTCGGACTCGCAGGCCGTGACCGAAAGCAGCAGCTATTCCTACTTCCTGCCCGCGCTGGACATGAAGCTGGAACTGACCGACAGTCTGCATTTGCGGTTCGACGCGTCGCGCACCATGACCCGCCCGCGCCTCGACTATCTGGGGCCGGTGTTGAATGTCGGCGCAGGACAGCGTGTCGGCGCGCTGACGGCGACAGGTAACAACCCGTTCCTCAAACCCTATCTGGCGGACAATTTCGACCTGGGCCTGGAATGGTATTATCAGCCCAACTCCTATGCTGCGGTGAACCTCTTCCTCAAGGACGTGTCCAACTTCATCGTTGCGGGCACGGATCGGCAGACGATCAACGGCGTCATCGACCCGTCGACCGGGCAGGAAGCCGTCTTCACCGTATCGCGGCGCATCAACGGGCCGGAAGCAACCGTCAAGGGGATCGAGCTCGCATGGCAGCATGTGTTCGGAGACAGCGGCTTTGGCTTCAACGCCAACGCCACCTTCGTCGAAACCAACAAGCCCTATGACGAAAGCGACCTGTCGCAGAGCGGCTTTGCGGTAACGGGCCTCGCCAATTCGGCCAACCTCGTCGCCTTCTACGACAAGGACGGCATCGAATTCCGCACCGCAGTCAACTGGCGCGACAAATATCTGCTCCAATTCGGCCAGGCCCAGAATAATTCGGCCTTCGGCGCGGAGCCGACCTTCGTTAACTCCGCCTTGCAGATCGACCTCAGCGGCAGCCTGCGCCTCACCGAACAGTTCAGCCTCTTTGGCGAAGCGCTCAACATCACGAACGAAACCTACAGCACCCACGGCCGCTTCTCGAACCAGCTGCTGGATGTCTATGGCTATGGCCGGCGCTTCACCGCCGGCGTGCGCTACCGCTTCTGACGGTTCTCGCCCTGGAAGGGATGTCGGTTGACATCCCTTCCCTTTTAATGGTCCCACAAACATATGGTCAGACCCGTCCGGAACATCGTGATCGTCGGCGGTGGCACCGCCGGATGGCTTACCGCCGGCGTCATCGCGGCGCGCCATCGCACCCGCATCGGTCAGGATTTGAGCGTCACGCTGGTCGAATCCCCCAATACCCCGATCATTGGTGTGGGCGAAGGCACCTGGCCCACCCTGCGCACTACCCTGTCGCGCATGGGCATTTCAGAAACCGACCTGTTCCGGCAATGTGACGCCGCCTTCAAACAAGGTGCCTGGTTCGCGCGCTGGACGGACGGCACAGCCTCCGACGGCTATTATCACCCGCTCATGCTTCCGCAGAATTTTGGTCAGGTGAACCTCGTCCCGCACTGGCTGGCGCGGGATGGAGACGAGAGTTTTTGCGACGCCGTCTGCGCGCAGGGGCGCATCTGCGACGATGGCCTCGCGCCTAAGACGATGGCGACGGCGGAATATGACGCGCTCGCCAACTATGCCTATCATCTCGACGCGGGCAAGTTCGCGCCCTTTCTCCAGCGCCATTGCTGCGAAAAACTGGGCGTTCGCCATGTTCTGGCCGATGTCGAGCAGGTGGTCCTGCACGATGATGGCGACATTGCTGCTGTCCACACGACACAGGCCGGGCTAGTGGAGGGCGACCTGTTCGTCGACTGCACCGGCTTCAAGGCATTGCTGATCGAGGGCGCGATGGGCGTGCCCTTCCACGATTGCAACGACGTGCTCTTCTGCGACACGGCGCTTGCAATGCAGGTGCCCTATGCCGCCCCCGACAGTCCCATCGCGTCGCACACCATTTCCACTGCGCAGAGCGCCGGCTGGATCTGGGACATCGGCATCCAGACGCGGCGTGGCGTTGGCCATGTCTTTTCCAGCAGCCATATTTCAGACGAGCAGGCCGAACGCGAGCTGCGCGCCTATGTCGGCCCGGCCAGCGACGGGCTAAACGTTCGCAAGATCAAGATCCGCTCAGGCCACCGCGAAACCTTCTGGAAGGGCAATTGCGTTGCGGTCGGCCTCACCGCCGGCTTCCTGGAACCGCTCGAAGCATCCGCGATCGTCCTTATCGAATTGTCTGCGAAGATCATTGCCGAACAAATGCCCGCTTGTCGCGAGGTGATGGACATCATCGCGTCGCGCTTCAACGCGACTACCCACTATCGCTGGGGCCGGATCATCGATTTTCTCAAGCTCCATTATGTGCTGACGCAGCGCACCGACAGCGACTTCTGGCGCGACAATGTGCGTGCCGAAACCATGCCCGACCGCTTGCGCGAACTTCTGCATCTGTGGCGTTATCAGTCGCCTTGGTTTCACGATGAATTCGACCGGGCGGAGGAGGTATTTCCCGCCGCCAGCTATCAATATGTCCTCTATGGCATGGGCTTCCGCACGCAGGTTCCGCCGGCCGCACTGGCGCGCGACGCCCATCTCGCCGGCCGGGCGATGCGGGAAAATGCCGCCGCAACCGCGCGGTTGCGCGCTGGCCTCCCCCGCCATCGCGACCTTATCGACCGGATTGTGGCGCAGGGCCTGCAACCGGTCTGACCGGCCGCAGGCGCCCCTTCACTCCGCTTGCCGGCTGGCGCTGCTCGCAGCATTGGCCAATTCGATCCAGGCCGCGCCCTCGGGGATCACATATTCATTTTCGCCCCAGAAGAAGGGCCAATCCTCGTGATTTTCGGGAAAATCGGGTTTGACGATCAGCACGCCGGGCACCACGCCGCCCGCGATGAAGGAAAAGTCCGCGCGGTTATTGCCATAGGCGACCTCCTTTGACCGCGCGCCCACGCCCGACACGAAACTGATGTCGGAACCGGGATGATGCCCGGTCAAAAACGCAATCCCGCGAAACATGGCGTCGCGGTCGACAATCTCCGGAAAGGCGCGGTGCAGGGCATCGGCTGTCAACGCATGGCCCAGCACCGTGCCAGACCCCGCCCAGCCCCCGGTGGTGATGGGCACGCCGAAGGGATTGGCTTTCGCCACTGCCTCACTCTGCGCCTGCCATTGGCGCACGGCCGGGACCATCGCCGCGCGATAGGCGGCCGGCATAAGGGGGATCGCCGCTACCGCCGTCTGCGCATTGGCGGCAAAATGCGGTTCGATCCTGGGCCACAATGTCATGACCGCGCGCGCATAGAGCGGCTTTTTCGTGGTCCTCAGCAATTCGACCGCCGCAGCGAACATTTCGGCGTCGAGCGGCCCGCCAGTGGTATTGCCGTGGCTGAACAGATCGGGCGCATGGCCCTGTTCCTGCGTCCAGACCCGCTCGGCCATGGCGAGCGCGCGCTGCGCCAGCGCATCGTCCTGCCTTGCAAGCACGCGGGCCGCCGCCGCCAACCCGGCGACCGATCCATAGTTCAGCGCTGATGACTTGCTGGTAAAGGCCCAGCGATCGTCGGGCGTGCCGCTCCTGCCACCACGGACCTGCCCCGACTCCAGCGTGGGATCGTAAGGTAGGCCATCGGTTTTCGTCACCGCGTCGCCCAGATGCGTATATTGCGCCACATCCGGTTCGACGATGCCATGGATCGCATGACCTACCGCATCGAACTGCGCCAGCAACTGCAAGGCCCCATGGCCGACCTGCTGGACAATGTCGGGCTTGCCGTCGGGCACATGCATTTCCACATGCCGCCGCGCCTGATCGACGCTCACCGTATCGCGCGTCAGGCCATAGCGTTCGGCCGCATCGGCCAAAGACCGGATGACCTGATATTGGGACTGGGTGCGAATGTCGAAATCACCCGCATCATACCATCCCCCGACATTGAGGCCCGGAATATGCTCGCCCGGCGCAAAGCGCGTGTCTGTGGTCGCCCCCTGCCGATAGAGGTCGATATGCTCATGATCGACCGGCGCCTGCCGCGCATCATCGCGATGGGAATCCCCATGCCATGTGCGATAGGCTTCGTTGACCGACATATGATCCATCGCGACAGGGAAATAGACGTCGTTGGTCGGGTGCCAGGCATCGTCATAGACGGCCGCGTCGATCCGGAAGGGCGCGGTGCGCACATTGCCATATTCCAACATATAAAGGCCCGGTTCACGCACCGCGCTGAAATCCAGTTGCAGATAATGGTACCGCAGATAATCGCCCCATTCCCGCCCGCTTTTAGTCAACACAGCTTGCGTCGCCCCATCGGCGCCAATGCGCAGCAGCTTGATCGGCGGCCGGCGCTTGTCCTTCCGGTCCAGTTCGATCGTTGCGATCTTTGGGGCGTCGGGCGCATAGCCCAGTTGCGAATGCGCGATCACTGGCTCGCGCAGCCAGCCGGAGTCAGCCTGCGGCGTGATCGTCCATTGCAGCACCGTCCCGGTTTGTCCTTCGGGCAGCAGCGATCGCAGGACGAACCACCCATTTTGCGCCTGATTGCGCCCATCGAACAAGGCGATCGGCTGATCGCTCTGAACCGTGATCCGTTTCGCCGCATCTTCAGGCGAGAGGACGAACTGTCGTCCGCGCGCGATCGGCAGCGGCTCCGCCCCCGGCCCGTCGCTGCGCCCGCTCGCCGCATTGCGCTCGGTGGTGCGCGTCATGTCGCTGGCGGGATAGAGCGGAAACAGCCCGCTCTGACCATCGGCCATATAGGCGTGATGGAAATAGGCCGACGGCAGGAACTCCAGATTGAAACCGGCCTTCCCCACCAGCGATCGGGGCAGCGGCTTGTCCAGGATCACCTGCACCCGCATGGCATGGCCTTGCCGCTCGGCGCGCACCTTATAGGTGAAATCCTGCGCCGCGTAGCGCAAGCGCGTTTCGATGACTCCCGACTTGGCGTCGATTTTGCGCTCGACCAGCGCGGCCGCCGGATCCCATTGTCCGGGTGTGGCGGATAGCCTGACGTCGCCATTGGTCGCGCTGCGAACACCCCGCTGGATAATCTCCACCCCGCCAATCTTGGCATCGGCGAACAGGCCGTCATACCAGTTGGAAAAGGCCAGGATGTTGACCGCTCGCGCTTCGAAATAACCCTTGTCATTGATTTCGAAGCCGTCCGGCGCACCCGCCTGCGCGGCTGCCGATCCACTCATCATGACCGCAACGAAAGCAGCCAGCGAACCCATGGTCTGTCTCATGCCATCCCCCCTGATTGCGCTATCACTATGTTGCAGCGCACTTTCTGACGACATTCTGTCACTTGGATTACCGCTTAGCAATGGCGAATGCAGTCTTGCCAGGTCATATTGTTAGCGCTATCCTTTTTCAGGAAAACAGAACTACGCTTCGGCGCGCACCAGTCGCGCATGGGGCAGAAATTTCGGGTGCGCACAGGGGCATCGGAACGATTGGGGAGGACGGATGAAGCGCAGGCTTGCCATCACGATCGCCATTGCGGCTGCGCCATGCTCCGGCGCATGGGGTGCCCCAGAACCGGATGCGTGGGCGCAAGCTGACGACAAGGCGCGCGCTATCGTCCGCCAATTGACTCTTCAGGAAAAAACCGAGCAGCTGCTCAACACCGCGCCCGCCATTCCGCGTCTTGGCATACCAGCCTATAATTGGTGGACGGAATCGCTCCATGGCGCGATCGGCCCGGTGCCAACCACCAACTTCCCCGAACCGATCGGGCTGGCCGCCACCTTCGACGCGCCATTGATCCACACGGTTGCGTCCGTCATCAGCACCGAAGTCCAGGCGCTTCATACGCTGGGCCGCCAGACCGGCCATCTGGGCCGCATCGGCACCGGGCTCGACACTTGGTCACCCAATATCAACATTTTTCGCGATCCGCGCTGGGGCCGGGGCCAGGAAACATATGGCGAAGACCCCTATCTGACCGCGCGCATGGGTGTCGCCTTCATCCAAGGGATGCAGGGCGACAATCCCGATCTTCCCGATGTCGTAGCGACGCCCAAGCATTTTGCGGTCCATTCAGGGCCAGAGCCCAGCCGCCACACCGATAATATCTTCGCGACCAAGCGCGATCTGGAGGACACCTATCTTCCTGCCTTCCGCGCCGCCATTGTAGAAGGCAAAGCCGGTTCCATCATGTGCGCCTATAACCGCGTCGATGGCGAACCGGCCTGCGCCAGTGCGATGCTCCTCACTGACTATCTGCGTAATGCCTGGGGTTTCAGAGGCTATGTCGTGTCAGACTGCGACGCCGTCGTGGACATCTACGCCCATCATAAATATGCGCCCAGCCCCGCAACCGGCGTGTCCGTCGCCCTGCGGCGCGGTGTCGACAGCGAATGCAACAACGCCACCCTTTCGGGTCAGGCGGGCCTTGGCGATCGCTACAAGGATGCGCTGGCGGCCAACCATATCAGCATCGGGGACATAGACAGCGCGTTGGTTCGCCTGTTTTCCGCGCGACTTCGCAATGGCGACCTGCCGGGCCTTTCCGCCCGCAAACCCAACAGCACGCCCGTCTCGGCGATCGGGACGCCGGCCCACGGGGCGCTAGCGCTCGACGCCGCCGTCAAAAGCCTCGTGCTGCTCAAAAATGAGGGCGCGCTGCCGCTCAAACCCGGCGTTCGGATCGCGCTTGCCGGCCCTCTGGCTGATGCGACACGCGTGTTGCGCGGCAACTACAGCTCGACGCGAAGCGCGCCACCCATCTCGGTGGCCGATGGGTTGCGACAGGCGATGCCGGATGCCACCGTCACGCTCCTCCCCTTCTCACCCTCCATCACGGATGGCGATCCCGTTCCCGGCTCGGCGCTTCGCACACCCGATGGCCGACCGGGCATCCGCGCGGAATATTATAATCGCGCTACCGACGACCAATATGGGACCAAGCCTGTACTGGTGCGGACGGAAGACAGCATCGTCTCGCGCGCATCGGAATATCGGCAGGTCGCCGATGACCATAAAATCGTCTGGACCGGCTATCTCGTCGCGCCGGAAACCGGCCTTTATCGCCTGGCGCTGACGGGCGTGAAAGGTCAGGTTTCCCGCAATGGGCAACCGATCGTGTCCGCCACCGACTTTTCGCGCTGGGCGGAACCGCTTAAACTGGTCGACGTGCGTCTCACCAAGGGCGAACGCTACCCCATCCGTCTGGAGGGGCAAAGCGGCGTAGCGGCCGCGCCCGCCATCTTCTGGAAGCGTGTCACCGATGATCTGGACCGTGATCTTGCCGCCGGCGTGCGGGACGCCGATGTCATCGTTGCGGTCATGGGCCTCACCTCCGACCTGGAAGGGGAGGAAATGCCGGTCAAGGTCGAGGGGTTTGAGGGCGGCGACCGCACGACGCTGGCCCTTCCCGCGGATCAGATCGCTTTCCTTGAAAAGGCGAAGGCGACCGGCAAACCGCTGATCCTCGTGATGATGAATGGCAGCGCCATTGACCTTGGCTGGGCAAAGGACAATGCAGCCGCCATATTGGAGGCCTGGTATCCTGGCCAGTCGGGCGGCCTTGCCATCGCCAATGTCCTGTCGGGAAAGGCCGATCCGGGCGGCCGACTGCCGCTGACCTTCTATCACAGCGTCGATGATCTGCCGCCTTTCACCGACTATAGCATGGAAGGGCGAACCTATCGCTATTTCAGGGGCGCGCCGGTCTATCCGTTCGGCCATGGCCTCAGCTACACGCGCTTTCGCTATGCGCCGCTCGTGGTCGAACCCGTCGATGGCGCAGTGGAAAAAGGGCTGCGCGTGACGACCCGGATCACCAATGTCGGGCAGCGGCCGGGCGACGAAGTCGCGCAGCTCTACATAACCCCGCCTGCCTTTGAAGGCGCACCGCGCACCGCCTTGCGCGGTTTTCAGCGCTTGTCGCTGAAAGCTGGCGAAAGCCGCGCCATATCCTTCACCCTGTCGCCCCGCGATCTGAGCTTCGTCACCATGGCAGGCGATCGCATGCTGATCCCGGGCGACTATGATCTCAGTGTCGGCGGCGGCCAGCCGGGCACGCAGGCGCCTGTGGAACGCGCACGCTACACGATCGGCAAGGCCATGCCATTGCCGAAATAGCCATTGACATAATCGGCCGCCAATTGGCCGGATTGAGTGGGAGAGTGACTTATGCCGTTCATGTCTTGGGTTCCCAGCCTGTCCATGCATTCGCTTCGGCGCGCTGCCTTGCCGGCCATCGCGCTGGGAATCGTGGCGCTTCAACCCGTCATCGCCGTTCCGCTCGCTCGCGCGCAGGACGACAAGATGACGCCGATCGCGATTCCCGCTCAGCCCGATGCCATTCCCCTCAAGACCGGCCCACTGCCCGGCGCCAAGAACAAGGAAAGCTGGCACAGCCAATATGGCAGCGTGTTTGCCCGCAATGTGACCGAAGCAACCCTCACGCCCTTCCTGCCGGATCCCGCCAAGGCCAACGGCACGGCGGTCGTGGTGACGCCAGGCGGCGGATTCCGCACGCTGTCGATGGAAAATGAGGGCTGGGACGTCGCGCGCGCGCTGGCGGCCAAGGGGGTTGCGGCCTTCGTCCTCAAATATCGTCTGAACCAGACGCCCGCCGACATGCCCGCCTTCGAACGCTCCATGGCGGAGATGTTCTCAGGCGTCGCCCGCCGCCCCCGGATGGACCCGGAACGCGCGATGGAGGATATCGCGCCGCAAATTGCTGACGCCCGCGCCGCCTTCGCCCTCATCCGCAGCCGCGCGGCGGAGTGGCATATCGACCCGCAACGCATCGGCATGGTCGGCTTCTCGGCCGGCGCCATGCTGACCCTGGCGACCGCGCTCAAGGGGCAAGACGCCAAGCCCGCCTTCATCGGCGACATTTACGGTCCGCTTTCTCCCGTCACCGTGCCCGCCGATGCCCCGCCAATGTTCGTCGCGTTGGCCGCCGATGATCCCTTCTTCGCCAATGGCGGCTTTGGCCTCATCGACAGCTGGAAAAAAGCGGGAAAGCCCGTCGAATTCCATCTCTATGAACAGGGTGGCCACGGTTTTGGCATGTATCAGAAGAGCACGACCAGCACCGGCTGGTTCGACGCCTTCACCCGCTGGATGGACATGCATGGCTGGCTCAAGCCACGCGGCTGACATCCTGGCAGGATGAATTGCGCCTCTGGCGCTGCGACAAAGGGGGGTGGCCGACATTTGCCGGCCACCCCGCCAGATATGAGACCCGGCCATGATCCGCAGCGCGCATGAGTGACATTCTTCTCCACGGCTATTATCGATCGACCGCGAGCTATCGCGTGCGGATCGCCCTCAATCTGAAGGCGCTTCCCTATCGCCAGCAATCGCATCATCTGAGCAAGGGCGAGCAGAAGGATCCCGCCTATCGCGCGCTGAATCCGCAGGGGATGGCCCCGGCTGCTGGAGATCGAACGCGCCTGCCTTGCCCTGCCGGCCTTCGCCGATGCCGCACCGGAACGACAGCCGGACGCGGAATAGCGCGCGAAAGCGTCAGCCTTTGCTGGCCTGATACCCCGCCAGGAACAGTGCGCCGTCCAGCGCATCACCTGCTGCCGGACTGAGGCTGGCGACCGTTCGCGCCCGCAACCATGGCTGCATGCGCGGCGCCAGCCCGCCCAACAAAGCGCACCGCTCCGCGCCGCGTTCAAAGATCGTCTCGATGAACTGCTCGATATGCTGGACAGCATCCTCGACGATGGATCGGGCAATGGCGTCGTCGGCTTCGGCATGGTCCATGACCAGCGGCGCGAAACTGCCATAGTCCTTCGGACTGGCCTGATCCATCCATGCAATAGCGCGCGCGGTGTCATGGTCGAACCGCTGCGTCACCGCGCGGCTGAGCGGCGTCGCCTGCGTTCGCCCGTCGAGCGCGCGCAGCGCATGGCGCATCGCGCTCAGCCCCAAGGCCGCGCCGCTGCCCTCGTCCGAAATCGGAAAACCATATCCCCCGATGGTGAAATCCCGACCCTTTGCGCGCACCTGCGCGATGCTGCCGGTCCCCAGGATCAATATCGCCCCGTCTCGGCCGCCATGGGCACCCAGATTGGCGATGAACGCATCGGTTTCATAGGCCACCGACGCAAAGGGAAAGGCAAAGCCGTCCAGCGCATCGCGCACGCCGGGTCGCGATATGCCCGCAATCCCCATGCCCGCACGGATCGTCGCAATCTCATCGGCGCCGAGCCCGCCTTGCGTCACCGCCTGGTCGCACACAGCGCGCAGTGTATCGTACAGCGCGTCAAGGCCGATCCGCGCATTGGCGGTCCCGCCCTGCCCGGTGCCGATGACCGCGCCATCGCTGCGCACCAGGCGCGCGCGGCAATGGCTACCGCCAGCGTCGATCCCCAGATAATAGGTCATGGACGCGCCGACTCCTTCTGCTGCCCGCCCCAGTAGCGCTGTCGCGTGGTCTGGCCAAGGCCCGGATTGCACTGATTGCGCGGATCGAGACTGCGGTAGAAGCGCTCCAACGCCGGCTTTGCGCGATACAGATGCCCGACATTATGTTCGGCCGGATATTCCGCGCCTCGTTCATCTAGCAACGCCCAGATACGATGCTCGAACGCCAGCGGATCGACGCCGCGCCGCACGATATAGTCCTGGTGAAAGACATGGCAGAAAAAGTGGCCATAATAGAGGCTGTGGATGGATTGCGCGGCCAGGTCCGCCGGCAATATTTCCTGCCACGCGGTCGCGTTGCGCGGCAACGCAATGTCCAGCGCCACGATATCCGCCACCGCCTGTCGATGCACCGCGCGATAACGAACGGCCGCCCCCGCCGCGACGAAGCGGTGTAGAAAGGCCTTGGCCCCCAGCGCGGGCGTACATTCGAAATGATCGGCCTCACCTCCGTCGAAATCGGCCGCCAGCAGCTCGCGCGCTTCGGCCGCGGCGCGCGCGGGCATTTTCAGCAGCAGATGGTGGGCGAACCGATCGCGGAAGCGCCGCATCTCCGGCGGCAAATGGTCAGGGAGCAAGCGGCCGAACCGCTGCATCATCCGATCGCTCCAGCCCGGCCTGATGCAAGGCAAATTGTCGACCCACGATTTGGCAGCAAATAATCTGGGCAGGCGGGCGGTGCCCATGCGTTCGATCGCGACGAACATATCCTTGCCATAGCGGTCGGCAATATCGAACGCATCGCGATGCATATATTCGCCGGCGATGGGCAGGGCGGAAAAATCGCGCAATATCGTGCGGCGCAGCCGCGTCAGGCGCGCCGGATCATTGGTGCCGACATAGAAAGTGACCGCGCCTTCCTCCTTGGGAAAGCTGTCGACCCGCACGGCAAAGACGATCGCCTTGCCTGCACTGCCCGACGCCTCGAACAGCCGTCGCGAATCGGCGTTGAAACGGGCAGGCGCTGTGCTGTCGATATCGCGCACGTGGGCGGCATAGGCATGATCATGCGCCCAGCGATCCTTGGCATCCTCGACATCGTAGACGTCGAAGTCACCCGCATCCAGACGCCGCAGCACCGTTTCGGGGTCATCGCCCAGCGCCACGCCCAGATGATTGACGAGATCGAGCGCGCCATCGGGCCGTACGATCGCATAGAGGCTGAGCTGCGTGAAGGCGGGGCCACGCTGCACCAGCGAACCGCCGCTGTTATTGCAGATACCGCCGACCACCGACGCACCGAAACAGGATGATCCGATCACCGAATGCGGCTCGCGGCCCAGGGGTGCCAGCGCCTGTTCCAGCGCATGCAGCGTCGTGCCGGGCAGGCAGATGGCCTGCCGGCCGCCGTCGATCAGGTGCAGCGTCGAAATCCGCGTCGTGCTGATGATGACGCAGCCACCCGGATAATCGTCTCCATCCGGGGTCGATCCGCCGGTGAGCCCGGTATTGGCCGCTTGCATGACGATCGATATGTCCGCCGCGACGCAGGCCTGTACGACGCGCCATTGTTCCAACAGATTGCCCGGTCGCACCACCGCCAGCGCCGCGCCCGATCCGGTTCGGTATCCCGCCCGATAGCGCGCCGTCTTGCGCGCGCCGGTCAACACATGCCGATACCCGACGATGGCGCGCAACCGGGACAGCAGGTCGCTCACTCGCCTTGCTCGCTGATATCGCCGGCAATCCAGCTTCGTCGCACCCGTCGCTGCACATCCAGATGGACCAGATCAGCGCGCAAGCCGGGCAGGATCGCGCCGGTTTCCTGCTCCAGCCGCAGGAATTTTGCGGGGTTGCCGCTTGCCATGCGTGACGCGTCCATCATGGAGCAGCCGAGCATGTCCATCGCATTGCGAAAGGCCTGCGCCATGCTGAGCGCAGACCCGGCCAGCGTGTCATCCGGGCCGCGGCATGTGCCGTCGACCACGTGAATATCCTGGCCCATCAGGGAAAAGCGCGCATTGCTGCCACCAACGGGCGGCATCGCGTCGGTGACCAGCATCGCGCCGTCGATCCCCCGCGCCGCCAGCGCCACGCGCATGGCGGCCGGATGCACATGCAGACCATCGACGATCAGCCCGAAATGACTGGTCCGATCCAGCAAAGCGGCGGCAACCATACCCGGCTCCCGGCTGCCCATCTGCGTCATTGCGTTGAACAAATGGGTGAAGCCCGCCAGCCCCTCGGTCAAAGCCATAACCGTCTGGTTATAATCGGCTAGACTGTGGCCAGCAGCCACGATCACATCCGCCTGCGCGAGCGCCCGGATCGCACCGGGCGGCGCCAGCTCGGGCGCCAGCGTCACAATGCGCCGTCCGCGCGTCGGTTGTGTCAGTCGCGCCAGGACGGTGGCATCGATGGGCGCGAACTTGGCCGCGTCATGAATGCCCTTCTTGCCGGGGTTCAAATGCGGCCCTTCGACATGCACGCCCAAAATGCCCGGCACCAACTGCGCCATCGCCGCCTCGCCAGCCGCAATCGCCGCGTCGACCTTATCCGCCACATCACTGATCAGCGTCGGCGTCATCCCGGTGGTGCCGAAGCGGCGATGCGCCTGCGCGATCGCGCGCATGCCCTCGACATCGGGACGATCGTTGAGCAGCACGTCGCCACCGCCATTGACCTGCGTGTCAATGAAACCGGGCAGCAACCAGCCGCCTTCCAGCATGATGTGCGCGCAACCGGACGGCAGCCTATTCTTGGGCACCATATCGACAATATGCGCGCCCTCCATCAGCAAGGCATGATCCTGCGCGATGCCATGCGGCTGCACGATCGCCGCGCCAACCAAGGCCGTCAGGCTCATAGCGTCCGCGTGACCTTGGCCAGATGCGGTGGCTGGTCGGGATCGAGCCCCCGCGCCAGCGCCAGCGCATTGGCGAGACCATAGAAGCTTTGCACCTGCGCTATGGCCGCGAGCACAGGATCAACCGCCGCCACGCCTGGCAGCGCCAGCGTTGCATCGACAATATCCTCATCCAGCCCCGCCGCGATGACATGCGCCCCGCGCGCGCGGAAATCCGCCAGCCGCTTGCGCATTCCTTCGCGCGCCACATCCATCGGTCCGAACGCCAGCACCGGGTCGCCCTCGCCAATCAAGGTCATCGGGCCGTGCGCCACTTCCGCGATGCTGAAGGCTTCGGCATGCACGCGCGACGTTTCCTTGAGTTTCAGCGCCGCTTCCCCCGCGATCGGCAAGGTCAGCCCGCGCCCCAGCACCAGCATGGCGCGCGCATCCTTCAGCAACGGCACAGCACCCCTCCAGTCCGCCGCCAGGGCGCCCTGCAAGGTCGGGCCGATGGCCGGCAGCGCATCGCACAACCCATCGTCTCCGCTCCATTCCGCCACCAGATGCGTGAGCGCCACCAGCGTCGCGATGAAGCTTTTGGTCGCAGCCACGCTGGTTTCCGGCCCGGCATGGATCGGAATGCAGATATCGGCCAGGTGGGCGAGCGGTGCTTCAGCGTCATTGACGATCGCGATCAGCAACGCGCCCTGGCGTTTGGCATCCTGCGCCGCCGCGATCAGGTCCGGGCTGCGGCCCGACTGCGAAATCGCGATCAGCGGTACGTTCCGGAAATGCGCGGACGTCAAGCCATAGAGCGACCCGATCGACGGTGCATGGCTGAGCGTCGGCACGCCCGCGCGCGTTTCCAGCAGCACCTTGGCGAAGGCGGCGGCATGGTCCGAACTACCGCGTGCCAGCGTTGCAGCAAAGGGCGGGGCCAGCGCGCGCAATCTTGCGCCCGCCTCCCGCATCAGGTCGGCATTGCGCGCCAGTTGCTGCGTGCAGCGTTCGGGCGCCTGGGCCGTCTCGCGCGCCATGATCGTTGCGAATAAGTCCGAAGGATCAGTCATGGGGCAACCATACCAAATCACCGCCCAAGGGCAATTGGATTTAATTTGGTTGCATCATCCTGCCCAAATGATGATACCAGTGAATGAACGGACACAAGGTGGTAGTCCCGCCTCTCCGCACCGATGCCCTTTTTCAGGAGCATGTATGAGTACCGAAGCCATCGATCCCCGCTATGTCGACATCGACCAATGGCCGACCGCGCTCGCTGTAGAGGCAATGCTGGAAGGGCAGATGGCCGCCATTGCCGCCATAGGATCGCAAACCATGGCCATCGCGCAGGCGGCCGAAGCAGCCGCCGCACGCCTGGGCAGCCAGGGGCGGCTGGTTTATGTCGGCGCGGGCACGTCCGGCCGCGTCGCGGTGCAGGATGGCGTGGAACTCTACCCTACCTATAACTGGCCGGAAGATCGCCTGCTCTTCCTCATGGCGGGCGGGCTCGACGCGCTGACGCAAGCGGCCGAAGGCGCGGAGGATGACTCCGACGCTGCCCGCGCCGCCGTAGCAGCCTCGCATATCGGACCGCATGATGTCGTGATCGGCGTCGCCGCCAGCGGTCGAACTCCCTTCACCTGCGCCGCCATCGCCGCCGCGCGCGAAGCCGGCGCGCTCACCGTCGGCGTCGCCAACAATGGCGCCACCCTGCTTCTGGAAGCCGCCGACCATGGCATCCTCGCCGAAACCGGGACCGAAATCATCGCCGGATCGACCCGCATGAAAGCGGGCACGGCGCAAAAGGCGGTGCTCAACATCCTATCGACTGCCATCATGCTGCGCATGGGCCTCGTATATCGGGGCCGCATGGTCAATATGCGCATATCCAACGCTAAGCTGCGCAAGCGTGGCGAAGCGATGATATGCGACATTGCGCAGGTCGGCCAGGCCACCGCCGCGCAGGCGCTCGACATGGCCGGACAGGACATCAAGCTGGCGGTGCTGATTGCCAGGGGGCTAGACCGCCAGGCCGCCGAAAGCCTGCTGGCGGCGCATGGCGACAATCTGGCCGACGCGATCGGAGCGGCGCAAGGGGGGGCATAAGCGATGCGAGACAAGTTGGTGGCGCGCAGCGACGATGGAACGCCCCTCTACCTGCAACTGGCGCGCAACCTGCGCGACCATATCGACAGCGGCGGCATCAGCCCGGGCAATGCCCTGCCCTCCGAACGCGACCTCAGCGAAATGGCGGGCATCTCGCGCGTCACCGTGCGCAAGGCGATCGAGCAGCTGATCGAGGAAGGCGTGCTGTTCCGCAAACAGGGTTCGGGCACCTTCGTCGCTCGCCGGATCGAGGCACCCGCCTCCGTCCTCTCCAGCTTCACCCATGACGCCCGATCGCGCGGCGAGGATCCCGGCGTCATCTGGATGATGAAGAATTACGCCCAGCCGACCGAGGAGGAAGCCGCCGCGCTCGCCCTTTCCCTGTCGGCCCGCGTCGCCCGCCTGGGCCGCGTGCGCCTGTCTGGTGGCGAACCGCTCGCGATCGAACATGCCGTCGTGCCCGCCGATTGCCTGCCCGACCTGTCGACCATCGGCGACTCTCTCTACGAAGCCATGGGCCGCAGCGGCTTTCGCCCGACATCGGGCACGCAGCGGGTGCGCGCCTCGCTCGCCACCCCGACCGAAGCCGGCTTGCTCAGCGTCCGCCAGAATAGCGAAGTGCTGCGCATCGAACGCCTCACCCGCATTCCCGGCGGCCGCGTGGTGGAATTCACCCGCTCCGTCTATCGCGGCGACCGCTATGACTTCGTGACTGAACTCAAGGAGATCGACGGATGAGCGCGCCCGCCACGGCCCAGTCCGCACCCGCGCCAGCATCATCGCACGATGCTCCTCGGCCCCCGATGCGCACGCTCGGCCTGTATCTGCTGCTCGGCTTTTCCGCCGGCCTCCCCTTCTATATGTTCAACGCGGTGCTGACGCTGCGGCTTGCCCGCCATGGCATCGACATCGTCATCATCGGCTTCTTCGCGTGGATCGCGCTGCTGCCGACCTTCAAATTCGTCTGGGCGCCGCTGCTTGATCGCTACAGCGTCCCAGGCTTCTCCCGCTTCTGGGGCCGGCGGCGCGGCTGGATCATGCTGTCGCAGCTCGGCATCTTCCTTTCGATGGTCGCCATGGCCTTCACCTCCAGCGACCAGAGCATGCCACTCACCGCCCTCTTCGCCATCCTGCTCGCTTTCTGGACCACCACGCTGGAGGTCGCCGCCGATGGCTGGCGCATCGAGCTTGCGCCAACGCAAGCGCAGCAGGGACCGATCGTCGCGGCGAACCTGTGGGGCTATCGCAGCGCCATGGTCGCGGCGGGCAGCGGTGCGGTGCTGGTCGCCGCCTGGGCGGACTGGACCTGGGCCTATCTTGTCATCGCTGCCGCCGCCTTTCTTCCCTTCCCCATTCTCGCGGCGATGCGCCCGGAAGAGGATGGCGCGCGCGGCCGCGCCGGCGCGCTCATCGGCGGTACGCTGTTCGCGCTCCTGATCCTCACCGGCACCGGTATCGCCACGGCGGTCATAGGATGGGGCGTGCTGTCTGCGGTCCAGGGCGCGGGCTTTTCGGCAGAAACCAATGTCACGCCCATCGTTTTGGCGGTGGCGCTGCTTCCCTTTGTCGCGCTCGCCATCGCTCTGCCGCGCATCCGCCGCCTGCCGGCGGACGCGCCAGCGAAAATGCCTGGCTTCATTGCGCCTTATGTCGAAATTTTCTGGCGTTATGGCTATGCGGTGCTGCCGGTTCTCGCCTTCGTTTCCTTCTATCGCATGGGCGACGTGCTGACCCTCACCCTGTCGCACCCGCTCTGGAATGCTGCGGGCTACAGTCTGGAACAGATCAGCATGGCCGATGGGCTCGTCGCGCTGACCTGTCCGATGGCGGGCGTGGCGGTGGGCGGCTTGTGCGCCGCGCGCCTGCCGATGACCGTCGCGCTCATCATCGGGGCCTGTGCATCGGCGATTGGTAACTGGGTGTTCGTCTGGCTCTGGTATGCGGAACCCTCGGCCTTCGCCCTCTATGTCGCGGCTGGCGTCGATCAGTTCGGCCATGGCCTGGAGGGGGCGGTGTTCGTCGTCTATCTTTCCATGCTGGTCAGCCCGCGCTATCCGGGCACGCAATATGCCTTCCTGTCAGGCTTCGCCTTTCTGCTGCCCCGCCTCATTGGCGGCGCGGCGGGCGCCATCCAGAAACAGATCGGCTATGACGGCTTCTTCATCCTGTCGGGCGCGCTCAGCTTTGCCGCCATCTTCTTCCTGCCCTTCGTAATGCGCGCGCGCGCGCGCACTGCCTGAGGCCCATGACAATGATCGAACAATATTGTGACGCCGCCTTCGCGCCCGCCGCTCAGGCCGTGGCGGACGGCCGCATCCCCGGCGCGGCGCTTGGCCTCGTCACCGCCGACGGGCGCAGCGCCGTGCGGATCACCGGATCGGCCGCGATCGTGCCGGATCGCGAAGCCCTGACCCGCGACCATTGGTTCGACCTCGCATCGGTGTCGAAGGTGATCGCGACCACGACGATGATCCTCACATTGGCCGAGCAGGGCCGGCTTGATCTGGACCGCCCCCTCACCGACGCCATTCCCGACCTGCGCCAATATGATGTCGCCCATGCGGCGGAGCGCCGCCTGACCTTTCGCGACTGCCTCGCCCACCGCACTTTCCTGCCGGCTGTCGAGCCGATCTATACTTATGGCGACGATCCCGCCCGCCTGCGCGCTTTCGTGCTCCAGCGCGAATGGCGCCATGGACCGGCCGTGTACTCCGACATCAACTTCATCCTGCTCGGCATCGCGATCGAACGCATCACCGGCGCGCCGCTGTCGGACTGGCCGCTGGTCGAAGGCCTCTCCTTCGGCCCGCCGCCCGGCCCCGCCGTTGCCACCGAAGCGTGCAGCTGGCGCGGCCGGGTGCTGAAGGGCGAAGTCCATGACGAAAACGCTTACGCGCTGGGCGGGGCGCCCGGTCATGCCGGATTGTTCGGCACGGTCGATGGCGTGCTGGGCTTTGCGCGCGCCATGCTCGACGGGTCGATCCTGTCGCCCAAGATGATGGCGCAGGTTCGCACCGCACAGGAAGGACACCGCACCTGCGGCTGGGAACGCGCTTTTCCGGGCTGGTCGGGCGGCGACGCCTGCTCTGCGGAGACGATCGGCCATACCGGCTTCACGGGCACCGGCTTGTGGATCGACTTCGATCGCGGCCTCGCCTGGACCCTCCTGACCAACCGCGTCCACCCCTCTCGCCACGCCGATAGCGGTATCTTCACCCTGCGCCCCGCCGTGGGAGACGCGCTGATCAGGGCGTGGGATCAGGAATGATGGCGCAGGCACCTGCCTTACTGACCGCTCTTACCGGCTAGGACGTCTGGCCGTAACCGGCTTTCTTCTGATGGCGAACAGCCAATATCGCGACCGTCTCCCTATCGACGCGATATAGGGCGAAATAACCATTATTACCGTAATCGATCAGCCGTGGCACGCCGGCGGCCCGAAATCCTCGCCAGCTTCCAGCTTCGCCAACCAAGCATCGGCTTCCTCATGAGACAGATGCAGGCCGGTCCGACGATACTCTTCCCAGGCGCGGATGGCATCCTGTCACAAGGTCTCCCGCTTCTCCTCGCGCTCGACATATTGCGCGATGGCTTCCCGCAAGATCCAGTGCGAACTGCGTCGACGGACTTCCGCGAACTGCCGGGCACGCCCTTTCAGGGCTTCATCGAGTTTGATGGATGTCACCGCTGCCATGGCCTTGCTTTCTGCGAAGGCAATACCTTACGCTAAATTATCCTACCTCCACGATCCTATACCTCTTGCGAAAAATCACAGTGTCGGTCGTTCACGCAATGCCGACCCGCCTATTTTCCTGTCAAAATAGGATTTTGTCTGATTTACCCTGCGAAATGGACCCCACTGCCGCTCTCTTCGCACCCATAAGCTCTTCCCACGGTCTCCCCTGCCCCGTGTCGCTTCGTGGTCGCTTCGCGGTCGCGTTCCTGTCGCCAACTGGTCGTTGCGTACCGGAAAAGGCCGGCGACACTTTGAACTTCGGTGCCGGAAGAGGCGACTCACTCGGGAATGGATTTCTGGTGCCAAGGGCATTGCCGAAGGTTATGGATTGGACCGCGCCTGCGTCTGTTCAACCGGTCTGGTTGCGGTCTAGGATCGGGTTCATGCGCATCCTTCTTCCCCTCGTCGCCCTCGTCCTGCCTCTCGCCGGCGCCGCCGCGCAGAACGCGCCACCACCCCTGCTGGCCGGGATCGAACAGCAGCTGGAGCAGGGGCCCAGGGGAACGCGATACGGCCTGCTGGTCGCAACCCTCGATGGCGCGCCCGTGCTCGCCATTGCGCCTGATGAACGCTTCATTCCCGCCTCCAACACCAAGATCTTCACCACCGCCACCGCTTATGCCGACCTGCCGGCGCTCGACCGGGCAGCGCAGGGCACGGGCGTGCGGATCGACCAGGGGGACGTCATATTGGAGGGACGCGGCGACGCGCGCCTTTCCAGCGCACCCGATTGCACGGTCGATTGCCTTGCAACGCTGGCCGACGCCATTGCCGCCCGCACCCGGCGCGTGCGCGATGTGGTTGGTGATGACAGCTGGTATCCTGATGAACGATGGGGACCGGGCATGAGCTGGAACAATATCCAGTCCCGCTACGGCACCGGCATTTCCGCGCTGACGCTGGACGATAATCAGCTGGCCGCCACGATAACGCCGGGCGCGATCGGCGCGCCGCCGACGGTGCGGGCGCCGGGCTATTACACCATCGACAACCGCATCGTCACGGTGCCGGGTAAGGGCGAGGCGATCGTCGCGGACCGCGCGCCCAATGGCCGGCTGGTCCGGCTGACAGGCACCATCGGCGTCGATGCCTCACCCGAAACGCTGCATTTCAGCGTCGACGACCCCGCGCATTATGCGGCATGGCGGCTGCGCGACTTGCTGGTCGCACGGGGCGTAACCGTCACCGGCGACATACGCACCCGCCATCGGCCGCTCAGCCCCGCCGACAATCCCGCAATCCGGGGCGGCGCGCCTGCCGCCCGCCCGCCCGCAGCATCGTTGCTCGCCCAATTGCCAGCACTCCCGCTGGCCGATGACATGCGCATCATCAACAAACAGAGCCAGAATCTCCATGCCGACCTGATGCTGCGCCGCGTCGCGCGTGCGCAGGGCAGCGGCTCCATCGCCGATGGGCAGGCGGCGCTCGACCGGCTTATGGAACAGGCGGGCGTGAACAAGGCCAGCTACAGCTTCGCTGATGGATCGGGCATGTCTTCCTATAATCGCGTCAGCCCGCGGGCGGCCGTCACCCTGCTGGCCTGGATCGCGCGACAGCCCTGGGGCGCCGCATGGCGGGACACGCTACCAATTGCAGGGCAGGACGGCACTTTGCGGAACCGTTTCAAGGGCACCGTGCTCGAGGGCAAGCTTTTCGCCAAGACCGGCTCGCTCAACGCATCGCGCGCCCTGTCGGGCTATCTCATCACCAGGAGCGGCCGTACCCTGGTCTTCTCCGCCCTCGCCAACGACATGCCCGACGGCACCGATGCGCAGGCGAGCGCCGCGGTGGACCGGGCGCTCGTCGCTCTTGCCGACGCGATGTAACGATCAGCCGGGTGTCACCAGCGTGCGCGCCACGGCATGGCGCTCCACCGCTTCCCGGCTGAACCAGAGCGGTTGCATCTGTCCCGCCAGCCAGCGCGGATAGAAATCGCGGTAGCGCGGCGAGCGGGGATCGGCAGACTGACCGGGGAGAAGGAGGAAGCGGCTATTGTCCCAGGCTCCTACGTCTGCGACCAGCAGGTAGCTGGCGCCGTGCGACACCTGATAACCCCGTTTGGCATTGAATCCGCGCGCCATGGGCGTGTAGCTGTCGCCGCCCGAACGGCCACCCTCGATCGGTGGAAATGCCGCCGCGATCGCCGGCAGCGACGACGCCAGCGGATGCGTGATCTTGACCCGGTGCAGGTCGCCCCAGCGCCACGCTGCCGGGTCGCCCCCCGCCTGTGCCTGTGCCTTCTTCCACCCGGCCGCCAACGCCCCGTCGATCAGGGCATCGCGCGCCGCAGCGGGGTCGGTGCCCAGCCGTTTGTCCGGCTTGGCCAACAGGGTCAGCATTTCGAACAGGTTGACCGAGGGAATGAAGGCTTTGGCGGCCGCTGGCACCACCGCGTCACGGAAATCGCTCAACAATTGCGGCATCACCATTTCATACAGCAGCGCCGCCGCGCTATCCGCCTCGATCCCGCAATCCCACCGGCGCAACAGCCCGGCGGCCTTTGCGGCATCGGGGGACAGCTTGGCCGGGATCAGCGCGATCAGCGACCGGGCCGGCAGCGACTGAACATCATGTTGCAGCGCGACGCTGTCGGCGACGCTGTGCCGCGGCTGCGCGTTCAGCACTTCGGAAATGCGGTTATACCGAAACGGATCGCTCCAGTTGAAGCTGATGATCTTCTTGTCATAGGGATAATCAGTCGGGATGTTCATCTGGTTGGCCGACGCGAACCATCCTTCCTTCGGATTGTGAACATGGGGCATCTCCTCCACCGGCAGGATGCCTGTCCAGTCATAATCGCCGTCGCCCGGCGCTGGGAACAGGCCGTCATGCTTGGGCCGGATCGGCGTATAGCCGATGGTCTGCCACCCGGTATTCCCATCAATATCGGCATAATGGAAATTGGTGGGCGAGGTATGGATGCGAAACGCCCGGCGCAGGCTGGTCCAGTCCTTCGCCAGATTGATAGCGATGATAGCAAAGCGCATATTGCCGCCGGGCAGCATCGACACGGTCGCAAAGGCACTGGCGCGCTGGCGT
>MDSZ01038527.1_pt1 | contig 27691 bp, 10 predicted proteins | sample 811201 | NCBI WGS metagenome assembly MDSZ01 (sample SAMN05326647, study PRJNA326480) | marine metagenome | isolation source: seawater | place: Indian Ocean: North | collected 2010 | reverse complement strand
CCCCCCGTTGATCGGGGGGTTGTTTATAATTCCGATGGATCCCCTAAGCTATAAACGACCCAGATCGACCTTTAAATATAAAGAAGAATGAAAATTTTTTTTCCCATATATAATTTCGACACAGGTTTCGATTCATATGAAAAAAAATTCTGGAAAAATTTTTGAATCCATTCAGGTCGATTCAGTAACAAATCATTATTATGTTGAGTTACCTGAATGGGTCGTTAATGATTTTGGATGGTATGAGGGATCTGAAATTGAACTTACATTAGATGGCAATGAAATCGTTATTACTGAAAGAGAAAATGACTAATCCAACTTATCACATATACTTAAAGAACAATTGTTTGTTTAAAGATTTAAATGAGTGGGAGTTTAATATTATATGGAGAAGGATATATAAGTCGTATTTTACAGAAGATTTAACATATGAAAAGTTAATCGAACCTGAGATGGTCGATGCATCATATTGAGGTATCCTTGGATGCATCATATTGACAATTTCTATATAATAATGTATGATATGAATGTAATTACAACACGTTATGGCTAAAGGATTTACAGTAAAGGCAAACCCTCCTGCTGCTAAAAAAGAAACAGAATGGGATTATGATAAAGCAAAAGAATTACTTAAGGGAAAATCAGTAGTATTTTGTTTACCAGGTAGAGGAGTATCTTATACTTACTTAAAGGCATTTGTTCAGCTATGTTTTGATCTAGTGCAATGTGGAGCAAGTATACAAATATCTCAAGATTATTCATCAATGGTCAATTTTGCCCGTTGTAAGTGTCTTGGAGCAAATGTATTAAGAGGACCAGATCAATTACCTTGGGATGGTAAGTTAAATTATGATTATCAATTATGGATTGACTCAGATATAGTTTTTAATTCTGAGAAATTCTTTCAGTTAGTTTTGATGGATCAGGATATAGCGTCTGGTTGGTATTGCACCGAAGACGGCAAAACCACCTCAGTTGCACATTGGATGGAAGAGGATGATTTTCGTAGCAATGGTGGTGTAATGAATCATGAGACACTCGAAAGTATATCCAAGCGTAAGAAACCATTTACTGTAGATTATGCAGGTTTCGGATGGTTATTGATTAAAAAAGGAGTCTTTGAGAATGATGGAATGAAGTATCCTTGGTTCGCACCGAAGATGCAAGTATTTGAATCAGGAGAAGTGCAAGATATGTGCGGTGAGGATGTTTCTTTCTGTCTTGATGCAAAAGAAGCAGGTTTTGAGATCTGGTGTGATCCTAGAATTCGTGTAGGGCATGAAAAAACAAGAGTCATATAATATTCTTATAAAGGATAAGGTAGTATTTTCTGGTCTTTCAGAGTATGAAATGTTTGAGAGACTAGAAGATCTTTCGATAGAGTTCTATCAGACAGGTATACCTGATCCAAATGACATAAAAACCAAAATTATAGAGGAATAAACATGGCAAAAGCAAAAACTGGACTTAATGGAAACGTTTTCGTTGAGTCAATACCCAAAAAATCTCGTCAAGGGAACGGAAAACACTCAAAATACTCCGCAACATCCCGTAACTCGGCTCGTAAAAGGTATAGAGGGCAAGGAAAATGACCAGAGCGTCTCGAAAGAGACGCTTTTTTAGTGTTTTTACTTATAAATAAAGAATTGAGATTATAGATATAAATAAATCTAGCAAACTGTTTACTAAATTGAATGAAAACTAGGGTATCTAGGTCATTTAAAGATATTAATTTATCATTTAAGCCCCATCCAATCACAAAAGATATTACAGTCATCAAAGATGCGAATGCAATCAAGAGATCTGTAAGAAATTTGGTAGAAACAATGCCAAGAGAAAGGTTTTTTGCTTCTAATTTAGGAACTGATATACGAGGAAGTCTTTTTGATTTCTGTGATTTTGGTACTGCTTCTGTTATACAGAAACAAATTATAACAACGATTGAAAATTATGAACCAAGAGTGGATAATTTGAATGTTGAAGTATTTCCAAGACCAGATAACAATGAATTTGAAGTAAATATCTTTTTTGAGATCATTGGTCAACAGTTTCCTGCTCAAGCATTTCAATTCATATTAGAGTCATCAAGATAATATGCCATTTACTAAATTTTCAAACTTAGACTTTGATCAGATAAAGACATCAATCAAAGATTATTTAAGAGCAAACTCAGATTTTACTGATTTTGACTTTGAAGGATCTAATTTTTCTGTTTTAATTGATACTCTTGCATATAATACTTACATAACTGCAGTTAATTCCAATTTAGTTGTTAATGAATCGTTTTTAGACTCTGCAACGGTTAGAGAAAACGTTGTTTCTTTAGCAAGAAATATTGGTTATGTTCCTAGATCAAGAACTGCGGCAAAAGCAACTATATCATTTAATATTGAATCGATTTCAGACCTGTCAATGCCCTCTACAGTGACTCTTAAAGCAGGTCTAGTGTGCATTGGTACTGGTAATAATGTTACTTATACTTTCTCTATTCCAGAGGATATAACGACCACTACAGTATTAAAGGGAACAGCAGATAATCCAGCTGGTTATACAGCATCATTTAATGATATTGTTGTTTATCAAGGAACATATTTAAAAAAATCTTTTAAAGTTGATGGATCTTTAGATCAAAGATTTATATTAGATAATTCATTTATTGATACATCAACAATGATCATTTACATAAAAGATGATTTAAATGGTGCTGATAAAGGAATTTTATATAGTAAAATAGACAATATTTTAACACTAAAATCAACATCAAGAACATATTTAATACAAGAAGTGCAAGATGAGAAATATGAAATTCTTTTTGGTGATGGTATTTTTGGTAAAAAGTTAGAAAATGGTAAAATAATTGATGTTAGTTACATTATTACCGATGGAAAAGATGGTAATGGACCATCAGTATTCTCATTTGCAGGAACTGTAGAAACAATTCCAGGTTCAGTAGTTGATTTAAATGGAACACCATCAATAAGCGTTACTTCTGGTGCCTCTAATGGGGGTGATATTGAACCAATAGACTCTATTAAGTATTTTGCACCTAGACTTTACTCAGCACAGTATAGGGCGGTTACAGGAAGGGATTATGAGTCAATAATACAGCAAATTTATCCAAATACTGAGAGTGTTTCTGTTGTTGGTGGTGAAGAAATAGATCCACCTCAATTTGGAACAGTTTTTATTACAATTAAACCAAAAAATGGTGAATTTGTATCAGATTTTGATAAAACTTCTATACTTTCTGAATTAAAGAATTATTCATTAACTGGTATAAACCAAAAAATTATAGATTTGAAAATTTTACATATTGAGGTTGATTCCTCTATTTATTATGATGCATCTAAAGTTAGAAATATAGATGGATTGAAAACAGATGTTGTTAATGGATTGACTGAATATTCCAAATCTGTGGATATTAATAAATTTGGTGGTAGATTTAAATATAGTAAAGTTTTGAGTGTAATTGATAATATTGAAGATTCAATTACTTCAAATATAACAAAAATTAGAATTAGAAGAAATTTAAATGCTCTTGTAAATCAATTTGCACAATATGAACTTTGTTTTGGTAATGAATTTAATGTTAAATCTGAAGGATTAAATATTAAGAGTACTGGATTTAAGATTGCAGGTGAATCTGCAAATGTATATTTAACAGATACTCCAAATGCTGATAAAAAAGAAGGAATTGTATCTATTGTAAAGGTAGGTGAGGATGGTGAAAAAATAATCATTGTTGAAAATGCAGGAACAGTTGATTATATTAAAGGTGAAATTAATTTAACTACAATCAATATAATATCAACTTCAAAACCAAATAATATTATAGAGGTTCAAGCATTTCCAGAATCAAATGATATTATTGGTCTTCAAGAGTTATATTTGAAATTTAACATTGCTAATAGTACAATAAATATGGTTAAAGATACTATTTCATCAGGTGATCAAATATCTGGTGTTGGATTTAAAGTTACTTCAAGTTACACAAACGGAGCATTAATAAGAGGATAATATGATAAGTACGGGTATTGATAAAAGAATTAAAGTTCAACAAATTATTGAAAATCAACTTCCAGAATTTATATTAGCTGAAAGTCCAAAAACTGTAGATTTTTTAAAACAATATTATATTTCTCAAGAATATACTGGTGGTCCAATAGATTTAGTTGATAATTTAGATCAGTATTTAAAATTAGATAATTTAACTCCAGAAGTTATTACTGGAGAAACAAAATCAACTGGAATAACTACTTCTGGTGATACTACAATTTCAGTTGAAACTACAAAAGGATTTCCAAATGAGTATGGTTTATTAAAAATTGGAAGTGAAGTTGTAACATATACAGGTATAACAACTAATAGTTTTACTGGATGTAAACGTGGATTTAGTGGAATAACAACATATAAAGATGCTAATAATCCATCAGAGATAATATTTTCAGATTCATCTGCAGATTCTCATGTAGAAGGAATCAAGGTACAGAATTTAAGTGCTTTATTTTTACAAGAATTTTATAAAAAGTTAAAGAAAACTTTTACACCTGGATTGGAAAACTCTGATTTTGTAAGTGATTTAGATGTAAATAATTTTATAAAGGAAGCAAGAACATTTTATCAAGCAAAAGGTACAGAAGAATCTTTTAGAATTTTATTTAATGTATTATATGGGGTAAATCCAAAAGTAATTGATCTTGAACAATATTTAATAAAACCATCGTCAGCAAGATATGTAAGACGAGAAAGAATAGTAGCAGAAAGAATATCTGGAGATCCTTTAAAACTAAAAGGACAAACAATAATTAGAACAACAGATTCCTCTACTACAGCTTCAATTTCTGAAGTTGAAGTACTGACAGGAATAGGTGGAATATATGGAACATCAGATTATTATAGTTTAGACATTTTTGTTGGATATGATGATGAAGAATTTGTAACTGGAACATTTAATGTAACAGGTAAAACTAAAGTAATATCTAATGTCACTACAGAAAGCAAAGTTATAACAGTTGATTCTACTATTGGTTTTGGTGCAACGGGTACAGTTATTGCTGGTCTTAATACAAGTATTACATATACCGATAAAACTGTAAATCAATTTTTAAATTGTTCAGGTATAACCTCACCAATAACATTAGGTTCTGATCTTATTATTGATGATAAGATTTTTGGGTATGAAAATGGAGATTTAACGAAGAAAGTAGAGTTAAGAATAACTGGAGTTTTAAAAGAACTTGTTCCCTCTCCAAATAATAAATTAGCTCTAGAAGGAGAAACAATTAGTATTAAGAGTATTGGTGAAATAATTCAAAATCCAGATTATGATGCAACTCAAAAAGAAATATTTGCAAATTCTTGGAATTATAATACTTCAAGCAATTACGATGTTAAAGAAACTACTACAAATCAAAGTGCAAGTTTTATCTTAAAATCTACTATAGATAAATCTAGTTTAAAAGAAGGAGATTCTGTTCAATTTTTAGTTAAAAATAGTGATCCATTTTCTTTAGGAACACTTATTGCAGAATCTGTTGTTAGTGAGATTAAAAAATCTGAAAATAAAGTTTTATTAGAAGATACAATAACTGATTTAAGTGCAAAAAATCAATATGTAATTAGAAGATTATTAAAGAAAGCATCTAGCACATATGATTTAATTAAATTTGGAAATGATACTTTAACTACAGAAATTCAAAATGTTTATAATGAATCTGATGAAAGTTTATATGTAGCAAGTAATTCCTTACCAGCATATGAAATTGATACAAATATATTAAAATCTACTATTTCTAACGTAGTTGTAAATGATACTATTCGGGATTATAATCCAATAACTAGAAAATATTCAACAATATCATTTAATTCTGATACTACTTTTATAACTGGAGATAGAGTATATTATGAACCACAAGGAAATCCTCTGGTTGGAATATCAACTGGATATTATTATATTAAAAATTTTGAAGCAAATAAAATAAAATTATATCAATCATTAGCATTTATTAAATCAAATGATAATATTGAATTTGATATTCCATTAGATACTACCACTTCACATACTTTTATTTTATCTGATCATTATGATAGGAAAATAACTCCTCAAAAAATATTAAAGAAATTTCCAATAGATGTTAAACAAAATCTAGGTAAAAAAGTAAAAACTATTCCTGGATCTGTCGGAATGTTGATAGACGGTGTTGAAATAGAAAATAATAAGTCTACAGATAGTATTTTTTATGGTTCTATAAGTAATTTTTCAGTTATTGGTAATGGAAGTGATTATGATGTAGTTAATCCTCCTGTAATTGATATAGATTCTATAGAATCTCCTGTACCAACTAAAGCATTAGTAAGTCCTGTTATAAAGGGTGATATAAAGGAATTTATAGTTGATCCACAAGAATATGATATAGAAAATGTTGCATCAATAAAAATATCTGGTGGAAACGGAGGAGGAGATTTATTACAACCAATTATTTCTTATAGAAATAGAGTTTTAGAATTTAATGGAGTAACTACATCATTTGGTGGTGGTGTTGATACTTATTCAGAAACTATAACATTTAGTACTCCACATAATTTGACTAGTGGTCAAGTATTAATTTATGATAGAAATAAAAATCAACAATTAGGAATTGGAACATTTAAGGGTAGTAATATTTCTGCTTCTGAATTTTTAATAGATGGTTTGCCATATTGGCCAGAGGTTGTAGGTTTGTCTACAATTAGACTTTATAGAAGTGAAAATGATTATATTAGTGGTATTAATACAATAGGATTTACTGAGTCATTTAAAGATGGTATTCATAAATTTAGAATAAAAGATTCTAAGAAAACTTTATCTGGAGTTAGAATTGTAGAGACTGGTAAACCATATTATTGTAGAAAGGTTTATGTTAATCCTACTGGAATATCTACAGAAAAATCAATAGTTACATTTAATAATCATGGATTTTCTGATGGAGAATTAATTTCATATCAAGCATCTGTTGGATTAGGATCTACAGCACCTGAATCTATTTCTGGATTAACTACTATAAGTCAATATAAAATAATTAAAATTGATGATGATAGTTTTAGGTTATCTAATGCTGGCGTAGGTGGAACTGATAATACTGATTATAATCGTAAAAAATATGTTAATTTTAATACTAAAGGAACTGGATATCAACTATTTAAGTATCCTGATATAGAAGTTACTACAGAAGTAATATATTCAGTATCAACTTCAGATAAAATAAAAATAACACCAGTAATAAAAGGTGAAATAATAGATGCATCTTTATACCAAAAGGGAGTTGGATATGGTGTTACTGATATTATTAATTATGAAAATACTCCAAATATTAATGTTAAAAATGGTTTAACAAGAACTGATAAACTTATAACTCCATCTTTACTTCCTATAATATCTAATGGAAAAATAGTTAATGTTAATATTCAAGATGGTGGTGATGAATTTTATTCTCCTCCAGATTTAACTGTTGTTGGTGATGGTATAGGTGCTAAATTAAGAGCAGTTATTGATACAGATGAAAATTCAGAAACATATCTAAAAATTATTAATGTAATTATTGTAAATGGTGGATCTAATTATAGCTATGAGAAAACAAAAGTAAATATAACTCCAAGAGGAAAGAATGCTGCATTTAATATTTCAATTGATGAATTAAGTTTATGTGGTATTCAAACAAATTCACCATATTCTTCAAGATATAGTGATAAAAAATTAAGTTTATCTAATGATGGGTTAAAATATTCTATTGTTGGATATTCAACTCAGATTGGGGAAGATGAATTTAGACAGGAAAGTGGTAAACATTCACCAATAATTGGATGGGCATACGATGGAAATCCAATTTATGGTCCATATGGATATGTGGATCCTTTAGATGTTGATTCTGGTATAAAAATATTAGAAACTGGATATGTAAAAAATTCTACTATTGAAAATAGATCAGATTTACCTTTTGAAATAGGATTTTTTGTAGATGATTATAGATATTCTCCATCATCTTCTACTGATTTAGATGAGCATAATGGTAGATTCTGTAAAACTCCAGAATATGAAGATGGTGTGTATGCTTATTTTGTATCTATAAATTCTCTAACAAAAGAACCAAAATATCCATATTTTATTGGAAAAACATATAAATCTATACCAAGTGCTTTAGATAGTAGATCAACATTAACACAATCATTTGATTTTAATAATTCAAATTTAGTTAGAAATACTTTTCCATATAAATTAAATGATAATTCAGCTAATAATGATTTTATTGTTGAATCTAATGAAATATTATCACAAATAACAAAAATTACTGCAGTATCTCAAGGTAGTATTGATTCTTTAGAAATTGTTAAATCTGGAGAAAATTATAATGTTGGTGATCTTGTAAAATTTGATAATAGTAATACAGAGGGTAGTGGAATAAGTGCTTCTGTATCTAAATTAGATGGTAAGGAAATAGATAATATTGATACTTCATATGAATCTTTAAATAATGTAACTTTTATTTGGAAAAATTCAAATACAGTTTCTGTTTTTGTTCCAACTACTCATCAATTAGAAATTGGTAATAATGTTGAAATATCAGGGTTAACTACGGATATTTCATCTGCAGATGGTTTATCATTAATAGGTAATAAAGTCGTATCTGGTATTCCTACTGAATCTACTATTTTATATAAGCAAGTTGCTTCAAATGGAACTCCTGGTGTAGTAACTGATATTTACGTATATAAGACAGATCTTATTTCTATTGGAAGTAGTATAGGAATAGGTACTGAAAAATTAGTGGTTTTAAATAAATTTGATGATAGAAATATTTTAAGAGTTAAAAGAGGTGTTACTGGAACAGCACACACTTTATCATCAAAAGTAAATTTAATTCCTAAATCATTTAATATAAACTTTAGATCAGATTCTTTTGATTCAAAATTAAATGATATTGTTTATTTTAATCCTAGAGAATCTATAGGAGTTGGAACAGCATTAGGCAACCCTGGTATATCTTCATCAATAACTGTTTCTATTGGTGATACTGGAAGACAAGTATCTATTCCAGCTCAAAGTATGTATTTGCCAAATCATCCATTTACTACTGGCCAGCAAATTACCTTCAAAAAACCACCTTCAGGTGGATTATCTATAGAGGTTTCTAGAGATGGTTCAGCAGCTGAATCATTTAATATACCATTATCAGGATCTAGTCAAACATTATATGCTATTAATAAGTCTAAAGATTATATTGGAATTGTAACTCAAGTAGGTTTAACTACATCTAACGGATTATATTTTAGATCTAATGGTGATAATGATTATGAATATTCATTTGAATCTAATTTTAATCAAATAACTGGAAATTTAGAAAGAATAAATTCAAAAGTTACTTTAACTACATCTCATACTTTATCTATGGGAGATATAGTTAGTTTAAATATAAATCCAAATCAATCAGTTGGTATTGGAACTTCTACTTCTGTTAGGGTTAAATATAATTCTGTAATTGATAGTGTATTAATAAATCAAATTGGTTTTACTTCTGCAGGAATTAATACATCTACAAATATAATAACTTTAAATTCTCATGGATTAAAAACAGGTGATAAGGTTTATTATGATGCTACAGATGATATATCTAGTGGATTGCAAACTGGTAGTTATTTTGTTTATAAAGTCAGTGATAATCAGTTAAAGTTAGCAGATACTTTATATGATTCTCAATTAATTCCACCAAATGTTGTAAATTTGGTATCAATTGGTGGGTCAGAACATAGTCTATCTTTAATTAATCCTCCAATAAGTGTAGTAAAAAATAATAATTTAGTTTTTGATCTTTCAGATTCTTCATTATCTGGTTTAGATTTTAAAATATATCAAGATCATGATTTTAATAATAATTTTGTGTCTACTGGAGCAACAAATATTAATGTTGTTTCTACTTCAGGAACAATTGGAGTTACTTCAACTGCCTCATTAACACTAAATTATTCTATTGAAAATCCAATAAATCTTTTTTATAATGTTGAAAAATCAGGTTTTATAAGTACATCCGATATAGATGTTGTTAATGGATCTAAAATATTATATGTTAATAGTAAATATAATAAAGATTATTCAATTGTTGGAATTGGAACAACTACATTTGATATAAGATTATCCGAAAAACCAGAAAATTTAGTATATACTCAAAATAATACATCCGATTTAGAATATTCAACTAATTCAAAAACTGAAAGAGGATCTATTAATAAACTTAGTTTAGATTTTGGTGGAAGTGGATATAAAGAGTTACCTAAATTTGTAAGTGTTGCTTCTACTACAGGAGTTAATGCAAAAATAATACCAGGATCTTCTACTGGTAATGTAATTGAAAATACTGAATTAGGAAATATTGGATTTGAGTATTCTTCAGATAAAACTTTAAAGCCATTAGCTAGAATATCTCCAGTAATAACTACAAAAAATTCAAATAAGATAGTATCTATAAGTATTGTTAGTGGTGGAAGAGATTATATAACACCACCTACATTAACTATTGTTGATCTTGATTCAAAAGAAATTGTGAATAGTGGTTCTTTACAAGCAAATGTAAGTAAAGCGACACAATCAATTTCTAGTGTTGATATAATTTCTGTTCCAAAAGGTATTGGAGATTGTAAGATCTTTAGTGTAGATAATACAAATGGTGTTCAAATAACAAATATTGCAATTGGTGGTACAGTAGTTACAAATAATCTTACTGGTTTAGTAACATTTACTTTGGCAACACCAATTTTAGGATTTACTACTGCACCATTTGCAATTGGGGATAGTGTATTTGTCGAAAATGTTGAAAATGAGTATGGAAATACTATAAATTCTCCCAATAATCAATTTAATTTTTATCCAGTAACTGGAGTTGTTGGAGGAAGTAATCCAAATCCATTTAAATTTGAAATTAATTTAAATAAAATAGTAACAAATCCTGGATTAGCAAAAACTAGTCAAACATATGCTTCTGTAGTTAATTTTAGTAATTATCCAAAATTTGATATTACAACAGATCTTTCACCGTTTAGTATTGGTGAAGATATTTTGGTTTCTAGAAATAATGAATTATTTAAAAACGTTGGTCTTACTTTAGATAAAGAATCAAATAATTACGTAAAAGTTTCGGGTAATTATGATTTAAAGGTTGGTGATAAATTAAAAGGTTTATTTACTGGTTCAATAGCTACTATTAATAGTTTATTTGAAAATAAAGGAGATTATTTAGTAGATTATTCTTCTCCTAAAAGTAAAGGTTGGTCTGATGATGTTGGTAAATTAAATATAGATTACCAAGTAATTCCAGATAATGATTATTATCAAAATCTATCCTATACAATTCAAAGTCCAATTACCTATCAAACATTAGTAAGCCCTGTAAATAAATTATTACATACAAGTGGTCTTAAAAACTTTGCTGATGTTGGAATATCATCTGCGGTTGGAGTTGGTTCAACTACAACTGTAGATTCTACATCAATTATAAGGGATTTAACAACTGAAAATAGAGTAGATGCTATTGATAACTTTGATTTAGTACGAGATATTGATATTATACAAAATCCTGAAAGATCGAAATTTATTAATTTCCAAAATAAAAAACTTGCAAATTATTTTGAATGTTCAACTAATAATGCTCTTAAAATAGACGATATTAGTACTTTATTTTCAGATTCTACAAATAATGCTAGATTAGATGGTAGTTTACCACTTACTAATTCTTTTAATAGATTTTTAATTCAAACTAAAGTTCCCCCTTCTCCAACAACGGGATTATTAGAGACTACAAATAGTCTTCAATTAACAGAATTGGTAACATCTGTAGATTTTACTAATAAAAATATTTACACTATTCAAAAAGGTTCTTTAAGTGATGAAACTAAATTAGTTGATATTCTTGGGTATAAAGATATAGATGATAATTATCTTTTACAATTTAATCCAGTTGATGTATATAATACTGATTTAGATATTAAAATTTTAGATCAATCATTTATATCTGGAGTAAATCCTGTTGGAATTGCTACAACAAGTCTTGGATTTGTTAGTTTGACAGGAAGAAATATTAATGTATCTGCTTCTACTACTTCAACTATAATATCCTCAAATATTGATAATATAGAATCTTATTTTGCTACTATTTCAATAAATGATGATACTGCGGTTGAAAATAATATAGTAGAACTTTATGTAACACATGATGGTCAAGATTCTTATATTTCAAATTATTCATTAGAAACCAATACTGGAAATTCAATAGGAACATTTACATCTAATTATGAAGCTTCAAGTGGAATTTTATCATTAAATTATGAAAATGATAGAACAAATCAAGTATTAGTTAAATCTAGAATAGTTGGTTTTGGTACAACTGCATCTGGTACTGGAACATATAGATTTAAATCAGATTCACAAATTGATGGATCTGAAAATTCTGCTAGATTAGAATCCAAATTTGTTGGTATAGCAGCAACATCCACAATAGCTGGATTTACAACATCTAAAGATACTTGTATTAAGAGTATAGTTAGAGTTTCTATAGGTAATACCAGTGCATTACATCAAGTTTTGATGGGTCATGATGGAAGTAATACTTTTATTACCCAATACCCATTTATATCTATTGGATCAGAATCTGGAATCGGTACGTTTACTTCAGAATTTGATGGATCTAATATTAATTTAATATTCCATCCAGATTCTAATTTTATAGGAGTTGGTAATATACAAGTTCAATCATATAATGAAATTATTAATTCAGATCAAGATTTAATTAATATTACACCAACTTTAACTTATGGTAAGTCATCAGAATCTTTATCTCTATTACAATTTGATTCTATAAATGGTCAAAGATCAAATAGAGGTTCATTTAAATTAAAAAATAAAGGTAATTTAATATTTGCTAATTATTTTGAACCATCTGTTGGTCTTAATACAGTAACTGGTCAATTTACAATTGAAAATAATTTCTTTAATAGAAATGAAAGATTAATATACACAGCTGGTTCATCTGTAGATGGTATTACTGCTTCACCAATAGTGATGTCTAATGGAAATCCTTTACCTAGTGAAGTTTATGTATCTCTTCCTTCAGGAACAACTAATTCAAATGTATTTGGATTATCAACTACTAGAGGAGGAACTTCTCTGACTTATAATAGTATAGGAGCAGGAAATAGACATTTATTGGAAATGTATGAAAAAAATGAAAAAACTCTAATTACTCTTGATAATGTAATTCAATCACCAATATCATACACACCAATAACATCTACATTGTCTAATAATATTAGTGGTCAAGTTTCTATATCAACTTCAATAATATCTTTAGCTGGAATAACATCTATTGTTATTAATGATGTTTTAAAAGTAAATGATGAATATTTAATAGTAAATAATGTTGGTTTTGGAACTACTAGTAGTGGTCCTATATCAAATACTGGATCTTTAGCATTAGTAGATGTTACTAGAGCATCTATTGGATCAACATCAACTGTTCATTCTGATAGTTCTAGTATTAGATTGTATAAGGGTGGATATAATATAGTTAAGGAAAATATTTACTTCACTAATCCTCCTAGAGGAAAGAATTTACTTATAAAAGATGAATCTAATCGTGATTTTGCTAGAGCAAGTTTTAGTGGAAGAGTATTTTTAAGACAAGATTATTCTTCTAATGCAATTTTTGATGATGTTTCACATGAATTTACAGGTATAGCTCAAACCTTTAGAACATCTATATCTGGTGTTAATACAACTGGTCTTACTACTGGTAGCAGTTTCTTAACTATTAATGGTATATTCCAATATCCAACTACTGAAAAGAATCCTTTAAACAATTATAATTTTAGTGAATCTGCTGGAATAACAAGTTTTGTATTTAGTGGAATTTCTTCTGCAGATGGAACACAAATAATAAGTGAATCTGATGTTAATCAAAATCAATTACCAAGATCTGGTCAAATTATATCAATTGGATATACAGGTGGATTGGGATATGCACCTTTAGCTGGTGCTGCTGTTACAGCAATTACTAGTGCTGGTGGAACTATTACTTCTGTAGGATTGGGAAGTATGGATTTTCATGGATCTGGATATCGTTCTGGGTTAAGTACATCGGGAGATGGTATTATTCATATTGATGTTGTAGATGAAGCATATGATCATAGATTTGTAAGTTCTGGTATTAACTCTATCACCATTAAATCTGGTGGAATTGGAGTAGATGCTACATTTACGCCTACAGATGCTCCTTATACATCATCAACGGGTATTGTAACCCTTACAAAGGATAATCATGGTCTCATTACATCAGATTCATATACAGCAACTACAGGAACCGTTTATAATCCCACTACAGGTGTTTTAACTATAAAACTTAGTTCATCACCTTCACCAGCATTAGTAAATGGTCAAATAGTAAAATTTGATAACAATTCTCTTACATTTACATGTGCTAAGGATCTTCATGCTACAAATCATACATATCCAAGATCAACTGATCCTGTAGGTGGCAAATGGTTACCAATATCTAATGTAACTGGAGGTGACCAATTTGATATTAATGTTCTTGAAACTATTCCATCATCAAATACAGGTATCCATACATTTGTAACTGCTACTACTAATGGTGTTAAGAGATCTGCCAATAAGGTTTCTATTGCTACTAGTGCTTTAGTATATACTTGTGCAAGAGATGCTTATAGCACCGATCATGCATATCCAAGAACATCAGATCCAGCTTATAGTACCGATTTAAATATTCTTGAGGCTACTGATAATTACTTTAAAGTTGGAGTTGGAACTGGTGGTGGAGCTGGAATTGGAGCAACAATAACTGCAACAGTAGGTATTGGTGGAACTTTGGCATTTACTGTTGTTGGTGGTGGATCTGGATATATTAATCCAGTTGTTATGTCACCATCTCCAACATACGAAAATCTTACAATAACTGGTACTTCTAGATTAGGTCTTGGTGCTACAACAGATACTGGTATAGGATTATTATTGACTATTGACGTTGGTGGTAGTAATACAACTGGTATTGGATCTACTTTATTTGAAGTAACGGAATTTAAAATTGCTAGATCTGGATATGGGTTTAGAAAAGGTGATAAGTTTAAACCTGTTGGATTGGTTACTCATAAATCATTATCTTCACCAATTTCAGAAATAGAATTTACAGTTAATGAAGTATTTACAGATACTTTCTCTTCTTGGAATGTTGGTGAATTTGATTATATTGATTCTATTGCTTATCTTCAAGATGGTGTTAGAACAAGATTCCCATTGTATTATAATGATGAATTAGTATCTTTTGAATCTGAAGTAGGTTCTGCATTAGAAATGCAATCTTTACTATTAATATTTGTCAATAATGTTTTACAGATTCCAGGAGAATCTTATATTTTTGAAGGAGGAACTTCTTTCCAATTCACTGAGGCACCAGATCAAAGTGATAATATCGCAATCTTCTTCTTTAAAGGAACAAATAATTTAGATGTTACCTTTGTTGAGGTTGATGAAAGTATTAAGTCTGGTGATGAAGTTCAAATATTAAACAATCCTTCTAATATTTTACCCACTGGAGATCAAAATATTAGAACAATAGCTGGAATAACAACTGCTGATACTATTGAAACAGAATTATATTATGCAAAAGGTATTGATGAAGTTAATTTTAAACCTTTAAGATGGTTAAAACAAAAAACTGATAAATTTGTAAATGGTGAATTAATCACTAAAGTTAGACCTTTAATAGAACCATTGGTATTCCCTGATGCAAGAATTATTAAAGATGTAGCATCTGGTGACTCCACTATCTATTTGGATAGTATTAATAATTTCTTCTCTTACGATAGTCCTACAACAGTAGATACTTTAGTTATTGATGATAATATTACTAGACAATCTGCTAATCTTAATGCAGTTGTCTCTGCTGCTGGAACCATTCAATCAATAACAGTTACTGACGGTGGAAGTGGATATGTTGGAGCAACAACATCTATTTCAATTGGTATTCCTACCATAGGCATTACTACTTTTATAAAAGATGATGGAACAGTTGGAACAGGAGAAACTGCAATAGCAACTGCATCAATTACTGCTGGAATTATTACTAGTATTACTATTACTAATCCAGGTGTTGGATATACTAGTTCCTCTGTTCCTAATGTTATAGCACCAGTTCCAATAACACCATCCGAAGAAATTACTGGATTTACTGGTTCTGCAGGTTTTTCAGGTATTGTAACGGGTATAAGTGTTCTTAGTAGTTCTACTATAAAATTCTTCCTTGATAAAGGAACTGGAACATTTGGTGGATTAGCAAATGGAGATCCAATTTATATCTTTGATACTTCTGTTGGTTCTGGAGCAACTTCTACTATAATATCAACAGGTGCACCTGTAGGTGTTGGAACAACATTCTTTGACAATATTTACATTGTTAGTTCTCTAAGTTCAAGTAGTAATTTTGGTGAATTTGTTGCAGGAGTAAAGACAGATACATCCATTGTAGGTATTGCTACAGAAAATACTATTTGTGGTAAATTCTCTTGGGGTAAGTTAACTGGTGGTAGTAGATCATCAACAAATCCACTTACACTTACTGTTTCTGGTAACACTGTTAATTCGGGATTGACAACTTTCCCTAGAGTGCAAAGAAGAGGTTCTGGTCTAAGAGAAACAGGTGCTATAAAAGATTCAACTTAATATGGTATAAATAAAGAAAAAAAGTCTATAAAAAATGTCGGCAATTGTAACAGACCAATTTAGAATTAATAACGCAGGTAATTTTTTAGGAAATGTAAATACTTCCGAAAACTCATATTATGTGTTTGTTGGACTATCAAATCCTACTGCAGCTGCAACAAGATCATCAGTAGCTTTTGGTAGAAATGCTAGTCTTACTGATTGGAATGATGATGCTACTAGAAAAAAACCAATAGATAATTTTAATTATCTAAGTCATGTTAAAGATACTATGATTTTTGGTAAGAAAATTACCTCAGATAATATTAGAAGAGTTGTAAGAAAAATTGAATGGACTAAAGAAACTAGATATGATATGTATCGCCATGACTATTCTAAGGATAACATGGCACCAAATGGAAAAACAGCTAGATTATATGATTCTAATTATTATGTAATTAATAAAGATTTTAATGTTTATATTTGCATATCTAATGGTTCATCTGGTATTAATACTGAAGGTAATCGTTCTTTAAATGAACCATCTTTAACTGGATTAGAACCTTTTAGAGCATCTGGTGCTAGTGATGATGGTTACCTTTGGAAGTATCTATTTACAATATCTCCAAGTGATATTATAAAATTTGATGCAACAGAATATATACCATTACCAAATGACTGGTCTACAAGTGATGATGCAAATATATCAAATGTTAGAGATAATGCAAATTCTGATATTAATAATAATCAGATAAAAACAGTTTATATTGAGAATCAAGGATCTTCTTATAAAAATGCAGGTGCTGGAGGGCAAGAATTTAATATTGTAGGTGATGGATCTGGTGGAAAAGCAATTGTAGAAGTGGGTAGTGATGCTAAAATTAGTGATGTAAAAGTAAGTGTTGGTGGTAAAGGATATAGTTATGGAATTGTTGATTTAACAACAATTCAACCATCAAATCCTGATGCAAAATTAATTCCTATTATTCCACCATCAAAAGGTCATGGATATAATTTATATAAAGAATTGGGTGCAGATAGAATTCTAGTTTATGCTAGATTTGATGATGCAACAAAAGATTTTCCTATTGATACTAAATTTTCTCAAATAGGAATAGTTAAAAATCCAACATCTATCGGATCTACTGAAATTTTTACTCAAAATCAATATTCTTCAGTATCATCTTTATATCTTGATAGTTTTCCTGATGGTACAATTGAAGTTGGGGATTTAATTACACAAGATGTAAAAAGTGGTAGTAGTGTAATTGGTCAAGTAAGAGGTTATGTTGTTTCTTTTGATAAAATATCAACTGATTCTGGTAATCCAATAGCAGTTTTAAAATATTATAGAGATAGATCTTTATATTTTAATACAACAACAGGAGATCAATCAGACCATGCTGGTATTGGTACCATAAGTGGTTCTAATGGTCAAGTATATGATTTTACTGCAAGTGGAGAGACTATTAGTGGAACAAATGGATCAACATCATATACTGTAACTATAAATTCTAATTTTAGTGGTATTACAACAAATCCTACAGGAACTAAGGTTATTGATCTTGGTGTTGAATTTAAAAATGGGTTATCTCAATCTGAGATAAATAATCAGTCGGGTGATATTATCTATTTGGACAATAGAAAATCAATTACTAGAGATAGTAGACAAAAAGAAGACATTAAAGTTATCCTGGAATTCTAAAACATGTCACAGAAAACAAATTTAAATATAAGTCCTTATTATGACGATTTTAATAAGGACAATAGTTTTTACAAAGTCTTATTTAGACCAGGTAGACCTGTTCAGGCTAGAGAACTAACTACTTTACAGTCAATATTAGATAATCAGGTAAAATCTTTTGGATCTCATATTTTTAAGGAAGGATCAGTAGTCATTCCTGGTGGTCTTTTATATGATAATGCCTATTATTCTGCAAAAATAGAATCAGTTCATCTTGGTCTTCCAGTATCTCTTTATAGTGATCAATTAATAGGTAAAGAATTTAAAGGTCAGAATTCTGGTGTAAAGGTTCAAATTAATGATATTAAATTTCCAAAAGATTCTACAGATATTACAGATGTAACTATTTTTATAAAATATCTTACTGGAAATGATGATAATCAAATATCAAATTTAAGTGATGGTGAACCATTAATTGCTTTACAGGATATAACTTATGGTAATACAACAATATATAACGGAGAAAGTGTTGCTTCATTAGTTCTATCAGATGCCTGTGCGGTTGGTAGTGCGGTAAAACTTACTCCTGGTGTCTATTTTATTAAAGGAACGTTTGTAAACGTTTCTGCAGACACTATAGTATTAGATCCATATTCTAATGATCCATCATATAGAGTTGGATTAAGTATTTCAGAAACTATTGTTACGGCAAAAGATGATTCATCATTATATGATAATGCTAAGGGATTTTCTAATTTTGCAGCACCAGGTGCTGATAGGTTAAAAATAACTGCAACTTTAGCAAAGAAATCATTAGATGATACTGATGATATTAATTTTGTTGAATTAATTAAACTTAGAGCAGGAGAGGTTAAAAGGTTACAGGATTATTCTGTATATAATATTTTAGCTGAAGAATTTGCAAAAAGAACTTATGAAGAATCTGGAGATTATTCCATTGATAATTTTAAAGTTCGTATATCAGAATGTTTAGATGACCGTATTTCAAATGGAGGTGTTTATAAATCAAACGAAACTACTGAACAAGGAAATACTCCATCTGAGGATTTAGCATGTGTTGAGGTAAGCCCTGGAAAAGCATATGTTAAAGGTTTTCGTATTGAGGAACCTGGAACCACAAATGTAGATTTTGATAAACCAAGAGATACTGATAGTGTAAACACTGCACTAGTTCCTTTTAATATGGGAACTTTAATTCGTGTCAATAATGTAGCAGGAACACCTATTATAACCACGAATATTGCAGAAAATGTAGTTACTCTTTATAGTAGAAGAAAAACCACAACTGCAGCAGCTGCAAAACCTACGGATGCCCATCCAATAGGAAAAGCAAGGGTATATGCATTTGGATTAAGAAATACTCCATATGTTGATGCTGCTACTGAATGGAATTTACATTTATTTGATGTTCAAACATACACATATTTGACATTAAATGCTCCATTATCTGCAGACGTTAGTTCTTTTGTTAGAGGTGCTAACAGTGGTGCTACAGGATTTATCAATGAGGATTATACTACAAAAACTGAAATAGCTCTTTCAGAAACTTCTGGATCATTTATTCCTGGTGAACAAATAATTATTAATGAATTAGAAGATTCTGTTTCTAATAGATCAATAGTATCATTAAGACAATATACTATTGAAGATATAAAATCGGTATATCAAGATACAAATGGTATGTCTAATGGAATATCTGGTTTTCTTGATTTCAGTGCGGATACTATACTTGAAACTACTAGCATACCATCATTACCAACTTTTAATAATAGTATAATCTCTTCTGTAGATGGTAATACAGGAACAATAACTTCACCTGGTAATGCATTTAGTGGTATAACAACAGATTCTATTATTCAATATCAACGTGCAGGAACAACTGATATTACATATAATAGAGTTTCTGATATTAGTGCAGATTTAAAAACACTTAGTATTGTTAAGGAAGGACTTAATGTCTCAGGCGTAGCGTTAGGAACTATTGGTATTAATACTGCAGCTTCAATATCTTTAGCAACACCTGTTATTGTAGACAAAGAAAATAGTGGATTATATGCCCCATTAGATAATAGTTCTATAAGTGAAGTTAATTTAGCAAATTCTACACTATCAGTTGCTTCTCAATCTCAAAAATTTACTTTATCAGGTAATTCTTGTACAACACCAATTTCTAATCTATCACCTGGAATAACAAGTGCATTCTTTAGTAATTTTGATACTCAGAAGTATTCATTATTTTATCAGGATGGATCGGTAGAACCTTTAACAAGAGATCAATTTAAGTTAGTTGATGCTAGTTCAAAAGTTCAATTTAGTGGATTGGCAAAAAATTCTGGGTCTGCAGTTCTTAATGTTACTGTAGAAAAAGAAGGTATCACAAATAAAACCAAAGAGTATATAAGAAGTAATCAAATTGTTATTAATAAAACTAGTGCAGGTGTAACAACAACTACTAGTGGTTTGACTAAAAATGATTTCTATGGATTGAGAGTAGAAGATAAAGAAATATCATTAAATGTTCCAGATGTTGTAAATGTAGTAACTATATTAGAATCTTTAGATGCTAATGATCCAACTCTTGATAAAATAACAACAATATCTGGGTTATCTTTGGATGTTAATAGTGTAATTGGTGAACAAATTGTTGGTTCTGAAACTGGAGCAGTTGCTCAATTAATTAATAGAGTAGATGGTCAAAATGTAGAAATTGCTTATCTTACAGATGTTAAATTTGTTATAGGTGAATTAATAACATTTCAAGAATCAAATATTGAAACTACAGTTCAAGGAATAACAATTGGAAATAATTTAGATATTACTGAAAGGTATTCTCTTGATAAGGGGCAAAGAGAACAGTATTATGATTATTCTAGAATAGTTAGAAAGAGGAATTCTTCTCCTCCTTCTAGAAGAATTTTAGTTGTTTATAATTCATATGAAGTTCCATCAACAGATCTTGGTGATTTATTTACTGTAAATTCTTATGATAAGAGTAGATATACTAATGATATACCAATATTAGCTAATGGTGTAAGAGCAACAGATGTTCTTGATTTTAGACCTAGAGTATCAACAAATGTAACTACTGATGCTTCTCCTTTTGCTTTTACTACTAGAAATTTCACTACATCTGGATCAACACCTTCTCTTGTAGTTTCTCCACAGGGAGATTCTACTCTAGGATATAGTTATTACCTACCAAGGATTGATAAAATAACTGTTTCAGCTAATAAGGAGGATGGTGATGGAATATTCTCCGTTATTAAAGGATCATCTTCCCTTAATCCAAAACCCCCATCTTTAATAGATGGAGCTATGCATATTGCAACTGTTGAACTTCCAGCATACCTTTATAATGTAAATGATGCAAAAATATCTCTTATTGATAATAAGAGATATACAATGAGAGATATTGGTAAATTAGAAGATAGAATAGAAAATTTAGAGATAGTTACAAGTTTAAGTTTACTTGAATTAGATACTAAAACTCTTCAAATAAGAGATGGTGTTGGTGATAGATTTAAATCTGGATTTTTTGTAGATGATTTTAAAGATAATCAACGTCTTGATTTAGAAAATCAGGATAATACTGTTAATATTGATAGTGAAAATCAAGAGATGGTTGTTCCTATAGATTTCTATACAGTAAAACCAGTATTAGGTGTATCTGATAGTATTAATATATCAAGTGCAGATTTTTCTCAAAATTTACCTTTACTTGATGATAATGTACAAAAAACAGGAGATTTAATTACTTTAGCATATACTGAAGTAGTATCTGATATTGGTAATCCTCAAGCAAGTAGGGTGGAAAATGTTAATCCTTATGAGGTTGTTGTTCGTAGAGGTAGAATTTTATTAACTCCATCTAGTGATAATTGGACAGAAACTATAGAAATTGATGGTGGAACAATTACAAGAATTGGAGATAGAGCATCAGAAACTGCAAGTAGAGTATTAACAGGATCAAGACCATTAGAATTTATTAGATCTAGAAATGTTGGATTTGCTGCATATTCATTAACACCAGGTGTTAGACATTATCCATTCTTTGAAGGAAGAAGTGGTATTGATATAGTTCCAAAATTACTTGAAATTAGTATGGTTTCTGGATCTTTTAATATAGGTGAGACTGTTACAGGTTCTGTTGGAGATGGTCCTCAGTTAATTGCATTTAGAACTGCTCAACCAAACCATAAAACAGGAGCATATGATTCACCTACTACAGTATTTGAAAGTAATCCTTACGATAATGATTTATCATTGGGAACTGTTTATACCGAATCAACTACAGTTTTGAATGTAGATATTGCATCATTAACAGAAGAAGCTCAAGGTTCTTTCTTTGGTAGAGTTGCAATGAGGATGACATTTGTTGGTCAAAGTAGCGGTGCTGTTGCAGTACTTAATTATAGTTTAGGATCAGGATATCCAAATCAACCTCATGTTAGATTAATACCAGATTCTTTTGGTTCTTTATATGGTGCATTCTGGTTTAGAAATCCAACAACCAATCCACCACCACCATTAAGGTTTACTAATGGAGTAAAAACATTTAGATTAACATCTTCATCTACTAATGCAGATCCAGTACCAGGTGATGAAGATATAGGTATAACTCGTGGAGACACTAATTATAGTACTTCTGGTACAGTAAATGAATTTACTACAACTACTACTATAATACGTACTCCACCTCCAAGACCACGTGGACGTGGTAGAAGAGGAGATCCACTAGCACAATCATTTACTGTTGATGAAACTGGAATGTTCTTATCATCTGTAGGATTATATTTCTCTGAAAAAGATGATAGGGTGCCTTTAACTGTTCAAATTAGAGAAATGCAGTTGGGAACACCTACAGAACAGTTAATTCAAGATTATGCAGAAGTAACAGTAGATCCAACTCAATTAGATTCTGATGGAAATTCTATTATAAAAACATCCAATGATGCATCATTAGAAACTAAAATTACTTTCCCATCTCCAGTTTATCTGGAAAGTGATACGGAATATGCAATAGTTCTTCTTGCACCAGCAACAACAAAATATAAAGTTTGGATTGCTGAAATGAATGAAGAGACTATTGAGACTCAAGTTCTTGGTGTTGATCCTGGATCAAAAAGTATAGTTCAAAAACAATATTTGGGAGGAAGTTTATTTAAATCTCAAAATGGTAGTATATGGACACCAACTCAAAATCAAGATTTGAAATTTAAATTATATAAATGTTCTTTTGTAGATACTCCTGGAACACTTACATTATTTAATTCTGATTTATTATCTAATAATCAAACTAACTTTACACTACAAGATAATGCATTAAAATTTTATCCAAGAAAATTAAAAGTCAAAATCCAGGGTACAGCAGCTCTTAATACTGTAATTACTCCAGGTATTAAGGTTACAGCATCAAATGTTGGACCAGCATATAATACTTCTCAGGCTGCTACAGGATTTGTCACGAAAGTTGGTGGTCCATTAGATGCGACTATTCCGACTTCGACATTATCTATAACTGGAAGTGGATCTGGATATGATGATACTAATTCACCATATTCAAGTGTTGATTTATATACAATTACAGGTAAGGGATCAGGAGCAACAGGAACTGTAACTATAAATTCCGATGGAATAATTACTAATGTTTCTATTGCTAATACAGGTAGTGGATATGCTAATGGTGATGTTTTAGGAATTACTACAGCAGATGTAGGAAATGCTGGTAGAGGTGCAGAATTAACAGTTAGTTCTCGTTGGGGTGGAATTGATACTTTATTCTTAACTAATGTTCAAGGTGAAAAATTTAATAATGGTTATAAATTAGCTTATTATAGTGATGTATCTGCAGGAACTATAGTATCTGCAGATTCGGGTAATGTAGGTATAGTGGGCGATTCTGTAGTTGATGGTGATTTGTATACTGGAAATATTATGGAGGTTAATAATTATAATCATTCTATGAAATCTGATCAAAATATTGTTGAACTTAATAATGTTTCTCCAGATACTATTCCAACACTTTTGACATCTGATGTTTCTAATACAGATACAACAATTTCTGTTGCCAATACAACAACATTTGCTACTTTTGAAGGAATATCAACGAGTAAGGGTTATCTTAAAATTGGGCAGGAAATAATGTTCTATGATGGAATAGGATCAGGAACTTTAGGCACTTTAACTAGAGGTTTTGGTAATAGTCCAATAAGTAATCATTCTGTAAATGATAAAGTATTTAAATATGAACTTAATGGTATATCTTTGACAGGTATTAATACTACTCATAATATGCCTATAAATGCTACTTTACAATCTTTTAAAGATATTGATTCATATTACTTAGAAATTCCAAGGGGATCAGGAAGACCTAACTTATTGGATAGATCAACTGGTATAAATCAAATCAGTTTTTCTGAGGAGACTTTTGGTGGTGGTAAACTTATTGTTGGATCAAAAAATTTCCAATATGATTCATTTGTACCATCATTTAATGTAATGACACCATCACCAGCAACTACTATTTCAGCTCAGTTAAGATCAGTTTCTGGAACAAGTGAAGGTGGAACAGAAATATCTTTTGTAGATCAAGGTTATGAAAATGTAGATTTTAATGAGTTCAATCCATTATCTTCTCCAAGACTTGTATGCTCTAAAGTTGATGAAAATGCAAAATTAACTAATTTACCTAGAAATAAATCAGTAACTTTATTAACTAAATTTAACTCAACTGATTCTAATTTATCACCTGTTTTGGATACAATGAATGGGGCATTCCTTTTTGCTAGAAATAGACTTAATAAACCAATATCTGATTATGCAACAGATCCTAGATCAAATGCAATATCTGGAGATCCTCATGCTGCCTGTTATATTTCACAGAAAGTAACTCTAAAGCAAGCTTCTAGATCTCTTAAGGTTTTGGTGAGTGCATATAGAGATGCATCTGCAGACTTTAGAGTTTTATATAAATTGTTTAAATCTGATTGTGGTCAAGCAGAACAAACATATGAATTGTTCCCTGGTTATGATAATCTTAATTCTAGTGGTATTGATTTGACAGTTATAGATCCAGAATTGAATAATGGAAAACCAGATACTTTCGTTCCTGCAAGTGAGAAAAATGAATTTAAAGAATATGAATTTACAGCTGAGAACTTAGATGAATTTGTAGGTTTCCAAATTAAGATTGTAATTAGTGGAACTAATGAAGCATATCCTCCAAGATTTAAAGATCTAAGAGCAATTGCATTAGCATAATGATACGAGTTCAAGGACATAAACATCTCTATAGGGATGAAAAATCTGGTGCTATTGTGAATAACGATACTCAAGGTTATTCACAATATATTGCAATGAGAGATAAAAAAAATAATGAAGAATTAGAACTTAAAAAATTACGTTCTGACATTGATGAGATTAAATCTCTTTTGAAAGAAGTGTTAAATAAATGATGAAATGGTAGTAGTATAAATATTTAAAATACTATTGATTACTAATAATGGCAGTATATGTATCCAATATAGTGATTGAACAAGGTTTTGATTTTGATACATCCTTTCAATTAGAGGATACTAGAACTAATGCATTTTTAAATTTAACTGGATCATCAGCTACAGGGCAAATAAGAAAGTCTTCTGGTAGCACTAGCAAAGTTGATTTTGTTACGACGGTAGCAAATCCCGATACTGGTATTATTAGTGTTTCCTTAGGGTCTTCAATAACTGTTGATATGAAACCTGGAAGATACGTTTATGATGTGAAAATAATAACTTCTGGTGGTAAAGAATATAAAGCCATAGAAGGTTCAGCGTTAGTCAGAGGCGGGGTAACAAGGTAATGCCAAGTATAAACGATAGAATTGGCTCACAAAATGTAATACGAGTATTATCTAATGCGTCGGCACCTCCGACAAAATTGGTTAATATGAATGATGTTGATACTGCAAGAAAAAGTGAAAATGGATTAATTTTGGTATGGGATTCTTCAAGTGCTAAATTCATATTAACTGATAAAGTTCAAGCTGCTACATTAATACAAACTGGAATTTCATCAATTTCAAATACTACTAATTCATCTACTGCTACCACTGGAGCATTGACTGTAGCAGGTGGAGTTGGAATATCTAAGAATTTAACTTTAGGTGCTGGTTTTGTTGCAGCAGGTGTAGCAACATTTACATCAGATATTGATGCTAATGCTTCTGTAGATATTTTTAGAGATTTAAGAGTAAATAATAATCTTAATGTTACTGGAGTAACAACATTAACAGGAATAACCACTACTGTTGGTGATTTATATGTTGGTGGTGATTTATATCTTAAAGATGATTTAGTATTAGATAATATTACAGGTAATAGTCTTAAGATAACTGGTATTAGCACTGTTGCACAATTAACTGCAACAAGTGTAACTGCAACAAGTGTTACTGCAACTAGTAATGTTAATATTTCTGGTATTACAACACTTGCTGGTAGTGGAGGAATAACAACCACTGGTGGTGATTTATATGTTGGTGGTGATTTATATGTTGGTGATGATTTAACCTTTGATGAATTTACTGCTAGAGTAGGATCAATTACTCAACATCTTACATCAGCACAATTAAATGTAACTGGTGTTACTACATTTCAGAATAATGTTTCTTTACTAGATAATGATAAGTTGACTTTTGGTGGTGCTGGACCTGGTGCTTCTGGTTCATTACACATATATCATAATGGTTCTGATTCATATATTGATGATGTTGCTATTGGTAATTTAATATTAAGAGCATCTGGATTTGCTTTTAAAACTCCAAGTGATGAGGTTTATCTTCAAGGAACTCCTAATGCAGATGTTAAATTATTTCATGATAATGTAAATCGAATCGAAACTACTAGTTATGGTGCAAAAGTAACTGGTATATTAAGTGCTACTAGTATAACTGCAGATAATATAGCACTAGATGAAATTGATGGAGGAACTTATTGATGGCAAAACCAAGCACTAGACAGGGTTTAATTGATTATTGCCTAAGACAATTAGGAGCACCTGTATTAGAAATTAATGTTGATGATGAACAAATAGATGATCTAGTTGATGATGCTATACAACTTTTCAATGAAAGACACTTTGATGGTGTTGAAAAGATGTATCTTAAATATAAGATTACTCAGGATGATATTGATAGGGGAACTGCAAATAATAAAACAGGTAGTGATAATACAGTTGGTATTGTAACTACTACTGCAACTTCCACTGATGTAAGTGGT
>MDSZ01210767.1_pt1 | contig 27697 bp, 28 predicted proteins | sample 811201 | NCBI WGS metagenome assembly MDSZ01 (sample SAMN05326647, study PRJNA326480) | marine metagenome | isolation source: seawater | place: Indian Ocean: North | collected 2010 | reverse complement strand
ATGCTGTAAAAAATAATTTAAATCCAGAATTAAAACTTAATGGAATTATTTTAACCATGTTTGATAAAAGAAATTCTTTATCTTCTTTGATAGAAAAAGAAGCGCGAGAATATTTTGATACAAATGTTTATAAATTTAATGTTCCAAGAAATGTAACTTTATCAGAAGCCCCAAGTCACGGGCTACCAGCAATAATTTATGATTTAAAATGTAGTGGTTCACAGGCATATATAGCATTAGCAAAAGAATTTTTAGAAAGGGGCAATGATGGTATCCAATAAAAAATTAGGTAAAGGGCTTTCATCTTTACTTGGAAACAAAGCAGATCTTAATTTGGAAAATAAAAAAGAAAACGGTTTGCTTTTAATTCCCATTGAAAAAATATTTAGAGATGAAAACCAGCCAAGAAAAGAATTTGATAAAGAAAAAATTGAGGAATTGGCCCAATCAATAAATAAGAACGGACTTATACAGCCACTTATTGTTACTAAAAAAGACAATGAAAGCTATGTTCTAGTGGCGGGTGAAAGGCGATGGAGAGCTGCTCAAATAGCTAACTTAAAGACTTTGCCAGCCTTATTATTGCCAGATGATCTAGATAGAGACGAAATTTCCTTGATAGAAAATATCCAAAGAGAAAACTTAAAAGCTACAGAAGAAGCTCAAGCATACCAAAAGCTTATTGAGAAAAACAACTATACCCATGATCAGCTATCTAAAATTGTTGGAAAAAGTAGATCTCACATTACTAATTTATTGAGAATTTTGAACCTACATGAACATTTTTCTAATCTGCTTAATAAAGGAATAATATCTATGGGCCACGCTAGAGCGTTGGTTGGGAAAAAACCGGAAGATTTAGATGAAAAGATACTTACGCAAATAAGCATCGGCAAAGCATCTGTCAGAGATATCGAAAATAATTCGATTAAAAAAAGGATAAATGAACCCAATTTAATTCAAGAAGAGATTAATTTAAGCCAAACTATTGGATTTAAAACTAAAATCACTTATAGCAAAAGTGGTAAAGGTAATATTAAAATCTTTTATAATAATTTAGATCAGTACAATTTTTTAATTAATAAATTAAAAAATTAAATTTCTTATATAAAGACTCATCTTTTATTTTTAAATAAAAAGTTTTTAAATCTAATTTATTGTTTTTCAAATTATAAATTGACTTTCGTATTTCAAGAATATGATTAGATGAGTCGACCAGGCCTTTATCCAGTGAAATATTTTGATTAATAAGATATTTCGATGTTTCTGAAAAAACAAAAAAGGGATTATTAATACAAAAATTTATTAAATCTACATTTTTTATATTTAGTTCATTCCCTATAAAATATTTAATATCTTTTTCGAACAAATAGGTATTTATTGATTGAATTTTATTTTTATAAAACTTAAAAAGTTTATAGTCAGTTATTATTATTTTTTTATTTTCTAAATTTAATATTTCTTCAAATTTTTTCTTATTTGATATGCTATACATTTCAATAGGCTCATCTTGAATAAATAAATCATTATCTTTTTGTGTTATGCTATCTTTTCTTACTTTTATTAGCCTTTTATTAAATTTTGATGCGTAATTTAAGAAAACAGCAACATAAAATTCTATAACATCATCACCAGTTGTGTTTAATATTAATTCTTTAGTTTCATATTTCTTAAAAAAATTTTCTATTTTATTTATTTGATTATTAATCAATACAATTCAATTTAGTTTTTATAAGTTTTGGTATCAAATTTCTGACTAGGATTTCTGTATTGTTTTTTTTAATCTTTTTTTCAGCAACTTTATTACTTATAAATTGATCACTTGATGCAAAAATATAAAACTGAGAAATCGTTTTATCATAATTTAAAACAGTACATTTATTTATTTGGTCAATAATCTGTATTTTCAATGTAGACATAATTTTTTGTCTATCTGAGGTATTATCAATGTTAGTAATATAAAAATCTTCTTCATGATTAATATCAGCTCTAATATTGTATACAGCATTATTTTCGTAAATATTCAAACTTTTTAGGTTTTCCATTAATGTATTTTTCAATAATAGACCATCATATTCACCATCAATATAAGTTACGGAGAATTTTTGATTATTATTTAATGAATGTTTAGAGCTGCAAGCAACAGCAATGATACTAGTTAATAATAATATTAATAATTTTATCTTGAACATTGATTATTTTTTTTACTTCTTTATTTATTAATCTTTTCTTAACCTTGTCCAAACTATAAATTTCTTTAATTAATTGCTCTTCTTTATAGTTTTTTTTAGTTTTTATTGTTGTGACAAGTTTGCCACAGATTTGTACTGGCAAAACAAGATCTTCGCTTTCTAAAAGTTTTAAATTAATTTTTGGCCAATTTGATATTTCAATTTTTTCGTTATATAAAGATTTAAAAATTTTCGATGATAGACTCGGCATCAAAGGAAAAATACTAATTAAAATTTTTCTACTAATTTCACTATCTCCTAAGTAAATCCCATTTTTTTCTAAAAAATTGAAGAGGGTGTAAGTAGACGCAACACATTTATTTAATGAAAAGCTTAAAATATTTTTTTCTATTTCAAAAACAAATTTGTCTACTTGCTTTAATGCTTTATTTTTAGTTTCGTTATTTTTTTTGGCAAAATATCTTTCTATTCTATTAACTAAATTTTTAGAACCCTGTATTCCTTCATCAGTCCATTCCAGCTCCCGATCAGGAGGAGAGTCAGAAATCATAAATATACGTGTAGCATCAATGCCAAAATTTTCTAAGATAGATTCAGGTTCAATTACATTTTTTTTAGACTTAGACATTTTTTCAGTTGGTCCTTCAACTATTTCCTCTTTTGTTTTGGTATGAATAAATTTTTTGTCAACCAAAGCAACATCTCCTGGCATGACCCACTCGTTATTTTTGGTACGATATGTTTTGTGAGTAATCATTCCTTGTGTAAAAAGTTGATTAAAGGGCTCGTTGACTTTCAAATTATAAATATCTCTTAATGCTTTCATAAAAAATCTTGAATATAGTAAATGTAATATTGCATGTTCAATACCACCGATATATTTATCAACTGGTAAATACTTATTTATATCATCGATATTAAAAGGCTTATCAAGCTTATTATTCAAAAATCGTATGTAATACCATGATGAGTCAACAAATGTGTCGAAAGTGTCGGTTTCCCTATATGCGGTTTTCTTTGTTTTTGGGCAAATTATTTTTCTCCATTTTTCATTTAGAAGTAAAGCATTACCTTTTCCTTTTAATGAAACATCATATGGTAGCAAAACTGGCAACTCCTCTTTCTCTAGAACACGAAAAGACCCATCTTCATAGTAAATTACAGGTATTGGGCATCCCCAATAGCGTTGACGTGAAACACCCCAATCTCTAATTTTGTAATTAACTGTTTTTTTTCCAAGATTTTCTTTTTTAAAATATTCTAATATTTTTATTATTGCTTTGTCTTTTCTAAGACCATCTAGCAAAGGTGAGTTGATTACCACGCCATCTCCAGAATAAGGGAGCTGATCATCATCACAATCTATAACTTTTTTTATTGGCAAATTATACTTTTTTGCAAAATCATAATCTCTTTCATCATGTGCAGGACACCCAAATATTGCTCCTTCACCATAGTTATCAAGCACAAAGTTTGCGATATATATAGGTATTTGTACGCCAGTTATCGGATGTATACATGATGTGTTTAAGTTTACCCCAATTTTTTCTTTATCGTCGTCAATTTTTGAAAATTGTTCTTTTATATCCTCAATTTGATTTTTATTTAGTATGTCTTTTACCAATGGATGATTAACAGATAAGGCAATGAACGTAGCTCCATAAATAGTATCTGGTCTTGTAGTAAATATTTTTAATTCTTTTTTGTTTTCTTTAACCAAGAAATTTATCTCAGCCCCTATAGATTTTCCTATCCAGTTACGCTGCATTATTTTAACTTTTTCAGGCCATAAATTTAGTTTGTCAAGATCTTGAAGCAATTCCTCTGCATAATGAGTAATCTTAAAAAACCACTGTGATAAATTTTTCTTTTCGACAACAGCTCCAGTTCTCCAACCCTTGCCATCTATTACTTGTTCATTAGCCAGCACTGTCTGATCTACAGGATCCCAATTAACCAAAGCGTCTTTTTTATATGCGAGACCAGCATTATATAAATCAATAAATAATTCTTGCTGATATCTATAATAATCAACGTTACATGTTGCTAATTCTCGGTCCCAGTTTAAATCTAAATCTAGTTTTTGAAGTTGTCTTTTCATATTTTCAATATTTGAAAGTGTCCAATCTCTTGGATGTGTTTCATATTGAATAGCCGCATTTTCTGCAGGAAGCCCAAATGCATCCCACCCCATAGGGTGTATTACCTCATCTCCTTTTAAATTGTGGTAGCGAGCACAAATATCCCCTATGACATAATTTCTTACGTGGCCCATATGAATATTCCCTGAGGGGTAAGGAAACATTTCTAGAATATATTTTTTTCCCATAATAATTAGGTATTAAATTATTCTTCTGACTCAGACAAAAGACTAGCTTCAGATAAAATTTTTAAAGTCAGTTTTTTTTCTTGATTGGTAAAATCGTCTTCAACCAAGTACCAATTAGAATTATATAATTTTTCACAAACTACATTTATTTTAATGCCAGTTGATATTAATTCCATAGAAGTTACGTGTGCTTTTATCAAACATCTTTCATTGGGTAATTCTTTTTTTTGAATCCAGTTTGTTTCAACATAGCCGCCTTCAAAATCAGATATTTTAATCGAATATGGGCTTAATACACTTAAACTAGCATCCCAAAGATCATTATTAGTATCACTCACAGCATAGCCTTGACCGCTACCAGCAAAAGGATTACTAAACATTTCCGTTAGATTGACACCATCCCCAATTTCTCCATCTGGTCCAGCAGCTCTTTCTTTATCTTTACAAATTTTATACTCAATAGGTCGTAATTTTCTTTGGGGGTTATCACATTTACCATACACTTGATCTAATTTCTCTAGGTTTTCTTGATGATCTCTTCCAATTCCCGCACACCCATTAAACATTAAAAAGCCAAAGCTAATTAACAAAAATATTTTAAGTGCCTTCATGAATATCCTAGAACTATATTAAATAAAGATTTTTACAATAATTGAAATAAAAAAACCAGGAGGGCAATAAGCCCACCTGGTTAAAATTGTTGTACTCTAAGTACTGATTTAGAATGCTACAGAAGTACCGAAACCAAATGCAGTTCCGTCTGTAGAACCATCAACATCACCGCTTAAGTTAGCCATGTCGATGTAAACAGAAGCACCACCACCTAGTGATCTTGAGATAGAAACCTCAAATCGGTTGATTGAGTCACCGTCAGCATCCTTAGCATTTTTGTAGCTAGTAGCGAAAGATGTATCAGCATCTAATGCCATTGAGTATGCAGCACTCCATACAGTTGTATCACCAGCTGAAGAAGCATCTTGAGCAGACTCAGTACCAACAACTGCAACAGAAGTTGTATCTGTTCCAGAAATTGCTGTAGAAGCAGCAGCAGTAATTCCTGAGATTGTATCACCAGTTACTTGCTTTAGAGTTGTTGTAAAGCCTGTAGTGTTGTCTGCAGAAGCATCAATGATCATAGTTTGGTTTGAGTAACCAATCTGCACTGTACCACCACCGATTGCAGCAGATACGCTAGCACCAGATGAGCTCTCACCTGAGTCACTATCAGCAATACCAGCAGCAAAAGTCATGTTACCTAAAGGCATTGTTACACCGAATGCAGAAGCAGCAGCATCAGCATCAGTTGTATTTACTAAGCTGTCGTTATCATCATCGAAGATGTATGAAACGTTGATTGAAGCACCAGCTGCAGATGTAGATAATGATACACCCATTCCGTCATCATCATCAAATCCTTCTGCTACATCAGAGTCAAAACCAGCTACGTCACCAGTTGCACCACTTACAACACCAGCTACAGAACCTGGAGTATCAGCGATCTCAATGTCACCCACAACGATAGTTGCTCCACCTGTTGCGAATGTTAGTGCTTGACCACCGCCTACAGCAGCAGCAGCATCAGTATCAGCATCAACAGTCATTGATAGACCTGCTGAAATTGTAATACCGTTTGCAGTAGTTGTTGAAAGACCGAAGTCTACAGAACTACCAATTGCGATGTTACCGTCACCAGTTACGTCGTTCACATAAGCTGCAGAACCAGAACCAGAAACGCTAACGTCTGCAACTGCGTTTGCTGAGAAACCTGCAGCAACAGCAGAAGCTAAGTATGTTAGTTTTTTCATTATTATTGTCCTTTCTTAAAACAATTAGTTTTTAATTAAAAACTGTGAAAAATATATATGATACTCCTCAAAAGTCTTTATTTTAGAACAAAATGATAAAAATTCGTCAATTATGTTGCAAAATTGCAACAGCCTAAAAAGGGGTTGATTCTATTGAATTCTATTTTGCCAAAAATCTCTTTGGTTTGATAGGTCTGATATAAATTCTTCTTTTTGAACTAAAAATTCCTCTTTTCCAACAGATGTCGTGTAAATATCTTTTGTTACTTGTTGCATGCTAGCAGTATACCCAACATATTCTTTCCTTTTTGTCGGATCATAGGTACCTTGAAGTCCAAAAAATTTCCATATTATCTCAGCGGTATTTTTTTCATCGGCGATAAGATCTTCATAATTTAATGTCAAAATATCTTCTTCTGAATAAAGCTTTTTCCAAAAGTTCATTAAGAACTCTTGATTAGCAATTTCAGTTGCGATTCCAAAAAAACTAGAGGCATAGAAAATATTTATAGAATAATTCTGCTTGAACAGGGAAATTGCATTATCCCAAGGGTCACGATTGCAATGTATAAATTTAGCTCCTGGAAGACATAATTTTATAAATTTAATGTACAAATAGTTTTCTGGAAGTTTATCAACAAAAAATTCTGAAGATTTTTTTTGAGCCTGAATATGCTCCATATAACGATCTCCCAAGCTTTTTATATAGTCGAGGCTCATATCAATCTCATTGCCATTAACAAGACCAGTAATGCTTTCAAAAAGCTGCAATGAGAAGAAAGATTTTTCACCACCTGGTTGTAGGCTTTGAGCTGTCGAAAGAATAGACTCTACAAGGGTTGTGCCAGATCGAGGCATTCCAAGTACAAAAATCAGGCCCTTGCCTTTTTGATTATCAATTTTGCTTTCCAAATCTTTGGAGTCGAACTCACGAAAAAATTCGTAAATTGATTTTGAGAACTTTTGTCTAATAAATATGCTTTCCCGTTGCATGTCTGAAATAACTTTATTTGCTTTAACATAATACTCTTCAGATAGCTTTTGATTATCTTTACTATAATACTCAGCTAAAAAAAAATAAGCGTCAGAGATTTTTGTATTTCTCTCAATTTTTTTATCTAAATTTGGTGCTGATTTAATTGCATCATGCGCCATTTCGATATGTGAGTTAGAAATCAGCTTACGCTCTTCTCTCAAAAGCATGATAAGTAATCTTTGGATATAATGGCGATTTAAAATTTTATTTGCATATTCAACAAAATCATTATTTCTTCTTTGTGCTAACAGTATATTTGCATATAAACCGACCAGATCTTCGGTAGCTAAAAAATTTTTTGACTCCATTCCCCCTCTCTTTGATATAGCTTCAAGGGCGTATTTTTCTGCATTGCCATAATCCGAAAGATGAAAATAGCAAGTTGCTAAATTTTGATAAGAATGGGCAGCATTACTATTTAATGAAATAGCTTTTTTGCAAAAATCAATTGAATTTTCGTAAAATTGTATTTTAAGAAAAATAAAAGATAAATTAACAACAACATCGTAGTCATTTTGGTCTTTCTGATAACACTTTTCATAGCATTTAAGGGCAGTACTATATTTTCTCTGTGCTAATAAGGCAGCGCCAAGTATTTTGTTAATATCAAAGCTATTTGAATTGGCATTATAAATTTTGCGTAGTTCTTGTTCTGCCTCATAAAAATTATCAGTATTGATTAATTGTATTATTTTTGACAAAGTCTCGTTCATAATTTAACTATATATACACGAAAATGGTTCTTAATAAAATTAAATATAATTATAACTTGAAGGTTATCGAAGACTTATTTGCCGAAAATAAATATGACGAAATAGTGTCAACCCTTCAACAATTTAAACAAAATCCTTATTATACAAATTTAGTAAATTTAATTAGCAATAAATATCTTACTTTAAACAAACATTTTTCCTTTTTTAGAAAAAAATTTATTTGGATTGCGAGTTTTGACCAAAATGAAATCGACCCTATAAATAACTTTTTAGATTTTTATTTAAAAAAAAACCTTAAAGACTCTTTTCATATTGGTGAATATAAAGAACTAATTTCCAATACTTTAGTTAATACAAAAGGAAACGAGTTCCCAAATTTAATAGATTTCGAGAATATTGTTAACAATTCTTTCCTTTTTCAAATTCTCGCATTATTGGATACTGAAAAAGAAATTATTTTTTCTAATACAAATGCAGCATTTTTTGAGGCTCCAAATAAAAAGTTCCTTATCTATCCCCAATCTACTTTGTGCTCTTTTTATATTATTAGAAACCCTTTTAAATTATATGAAAGATATAAAAAAAAATGTGGCTCGACCCAAGAAGCCTTAAATGAAATTTCAAACATTGATATCAAAAGCAATGAAAATAAAAATCTAGATTATTTATTAAATGAAAACAGGCAATCATGGAATGTTAATGCACAATCATGGCTAAATAATAATGTTCAAAATACCTACAGAGGAAGAATAATAGAATATGAAAAATTTATTAATGATCCCCAAGACACATTAATGGATATAATTTATCATTTAAAGCAATCCGGATTAGAACTAGACATCAATTTTAAGGATATTGAGATTTTTATAGATAAAAACTATCCTCAAAAAGAGGAGTCTTATTCTGAGCCTTTATCAAATAAAGAAATAAAAATGGTAAAAAACTCTTTAGATCCAAATATACTTGATCAATTTAACTATCAGTAGTGACTGTTAACTTTGATTTTATTAAAGAAATTAAAAAACATAAAAATTTTCAATTAAGCAAGACAAGATTTTTAATTGTTACTAAAAACCAATCCATAGAAGATATTAGACAACTATTAGATTCAGGCCATAGACTTTTTGGTGAGAATAGAGTTCAGGAAGCTATTCAAAAATTTGAAAATATAAATAATCTTAACTACCCTGAGTTGGAATTGCATTTAATTGGCCCACTTCAAACAAATAAAATTAAAGTTGCGCTTGGGCTATTTGATACAATTCAATCAATAGACAGATCAAAATTAATTGATTTAATTTCTATCCAGATGAAAGAAAAGGCTGTTAAGACAAAGAATTTTTTTTTACAAATTAATATTGGTAATGAAGAACAAAAAAGTGGAATCCCACCTGAGGATGCAGAATATTTTTATAAATATGCAACTGATAAACTATTAAATGTATGTGGTTTAATGTGCATACCACCTATAAACAAAGACCCCGAAACCTTTTTTACAATGATGGATAAACTCCGCTTTAAAATTGATAAAAATCTACTTCTTAGTATGGGTATGAGTTCTGACTATGAAATAGCATTACGTTGTAAAACAGATCTCGTTAGAATAGGGTCCAAAATATTTCAATGCAATTAATAAGCTATTTATTAATTTTATTTTTTATAAATTTATCAGTATTTGCAAAGGGCGTAGATTGCCTTTTTGAAGAAGTTTATACATCTGGAGAAATTCAACAGGGAGTTTTATTATTAGATGAAGATAAATTAAGATACGAATATTTTGATAAAAAATTATTTACTATTTTGTTTGTAAATAACAAATTATTTTTAATAAATAACGAAGATAGATCCCAAGTTCAAATCATCGAAGACCAAAATAATCCAGTACCGCAATTAATTGATATATATAAAGACTTCCCGGATATTAAAAATAATTATTCATTTAATGGCAATAAATTTTTAATTGAAAAAAATAATAATAATTTTGTAAAAAGAATAGGTATTAATTCATCAAAATTAAACCTTAGTATTTATTTCAATCAATGCAAAATGACTATTTTGAATAGTAATCTTTTTAACTTTAATCCATTTATTGAGTATGATTAGAATAATTTCAAACGACTTTTTTATAGAGAAAAATTTTATCGAATTACTAGCTCAAAAAAATTTTGTAATTGACCAAGACAATAACTTTTTACCTTTTGCTCAAATAACTATTAATGTTGATCTTTTCCATAAAATCGATTTACTAATTAATGATCAAAAGAAAAATTTTTTATTACCCATCAACTTTAGTGATCTATGCAAAAATATTATTTATTTTCTTAACTTAATAGATATTCAAAAAGGTGAAATAATTTTTTACCCCTTTAAAGAAGAGATTCAATTTAAAAAAAAAAAAGTTAAATTAAAGCATATTCATAATAAAATCTTTATTGAAGCCATAAGAAACCCGAATGGTATAAATAAGACAAATTTATACCATATGATTTGGCCTCTTGATAAAGAGGTCTCAATAAATAAAATAGACACACATCTAACTAATTTAAAAAATTACTTACTTGAGGAATTAGGATACAAGTTAAACTTTAAATCTTCATCACAAAAACTAGTCTTGAACTTTGATTAATATTTCCCGTTTGCCAGTGTGGTTTGGCTCAGATACGACGCCCCTTTGTTCTAGAGACTCCATAATTCTCGCTGCTTTATTATACCCAATTTGAAAATTTCTTTGTAAGAAACTTGTCGAAGCTTTGTTGGTCGTCTTAATGAGATCTATAGATTTATTGATAAGATCTTCATCCTGCTCACTTAGTTGTTCAAAATTTTCGTCATTATTTTTTATTATCTCATCAAGCTCATCTAAATATTTAACTTTTTGACTTCTTTTAATCTCTGATATTAGCTTATTAACTTCACTATCAGAAATAAATGCAGATTGGTATCTAATGAGATTTCCTCCATTTTTTGTCATAAGCATATCTCCGTTGCCTAATAATTGCTCAGCACCTATTTCTCCTAGCACAGTCCTGCTATCATATTTACTGGCAACTTGAAAACTTACCCGAGACGGGAAGTTTGCTTTGATACTTCCAGTAATAATATCAACACTTGGTCGCTGTGTTGCCATTACTAAATGTATACCGCAGGCTCTTGCCATTTGAGCTAATCGTTGAACATAATGCTCTACTTCTTTCCCCGCCGTCATCATTAAGTCAGCCATCTCATCAATAAAGACAATAATATAGGGTAAAGGATCTTGAGTTTTTTGGTTAAAGCCCTCTAGACTTCTAGTTCCTTCCTCGTTCATTAATGAGTATCGTCTTTCCATTTCTTTACAAACCCATTTTAAGGCAATAATCGCCTTCTTTGGTTCAGTTACAACGGGAGTTAACAGGTGTGCAATATCATTATAAACACTAAGCTCCAACATTTTTGGGTCAATTAGAATTAATCTAAGTTTGTTTGGAGAAAATTTGTAAAGTAAACTAGCAAGTAAGGTATTTATAAAAACAGACTTTCCAGAACCAGTGGTACCAGCTACAAGAAGATGGGGTGTTCTACTAAGGTCTATTACTTCAATATTTCCAGATATGTCTTTGCCTATGCAGATTGGAATTTTATGAGAGGTCTTTTTAAAATTATCATCACTTAATAATTCCCTAATTGTAACATCTTCTCTTTTATCGTTTGGCACTTCTACGCCTAGGTATTGTGTGCCAAAAATCTGTGCTATACGAACAGCGCCAACTCCCATACTTCGTGATATATCATCTGCTAAATTAATAATTGTATTTATCTTAATTCCTGCCGCCGGGAGTATTTCATAAAGAGTTACGACAGGGCCAAGCTTTACATTAATGACATTTATCTGAATATTAAAATCTGCAAAAACTCTTTCTAATAATTCTGATCTTTCTTTAACATTAGCTTGATTTATTTTTTTTTGATCTCCACTAGAGTTATTATCTAAGATATCTAATGACGGAGTATTGAATTTATCAATCATGTCCTTTTCTTTAAAAGACGCACTTTGGATTAAAGTATCCATTTTCGAGTTATTTTTTTCTGAGTCAAAATTATTTTTAATTATAGGTTCTTTTTTGACTTTTATTTTACTTTGATTAATTTTCTTGGAGTTATTGTAAAATTTTAAATTTAAGTTAGGAATTCTTAATATTTTAAATATATTTTGTGAGAGCAAAAATAAAATAACACCTATTAATGATAGTATATAACTTATCCATTCGATTTGGTGAATGTTATATAGGTTGTAAGCTATCTCTCCCCACGCATGTATATTTTCAAAGTATGTTAAATTCCAATTTAAATAAAAAAACACTTGAGGCAAAAATATTATACTTAAAAGAAATAAAAAAAGTCGAATAAAGAAAAAATTAAGACTCTTATTAGTAAATGCAGCAACCGAGTTAACTAATAAAAAAAAAATTATCAAATAGCTCATAAATCCAAATGAATAAATAAGAAAACTGGCAATATATGAACCTATTATGCCAAGTGCATTTGAAGATAAGTTGCTAGTACTAGTTAAAAATGAATTATCATTAATGTTGAATGTAAAAACAGACAAGAACAGTCCTATTGACAAAAATAAAAAAAGAAATGCTTTTAACCAGCGGATGAGTTGAAATATTTTTTCTTTAAAGATTAATGGAATAAAACTATTGTTCATTATATTTAATATATTTGTCTAAATGAAAAATAAAATATCAAAATACGATTTTTTAATTATAGGAGGGGGTTTGGTAGGTTCTCTCGCCGCAATAGCACTTTTTAAAAAAAATTATAAAGTATTAGTGATTGAAAAAAGAAAACAAATTGCCAAAGACGATCGAACTTTGGCGGTAAATGCTAATTCTAGAAATTTTCTAAAGGATTTGAATTTATGGGCAAATTTGGAAAACGAGCAAGAACATATATCAAAAATTATAATTAAAGATTTTATAAATAAAGAAAATTTGACTTTTCAAAATGCACAAGAGAGTATGGGAAGCGTCATATTTAATAAAACACTTTTAAAAATTACAAGAGATTTTTTAAAAAAAAATAAAATTTTCATTGATGGTGTAGACTCAAACCAATTGAATATTAGACCAAAAAGTATCATAAATGTTAACAATAAGAATTTTTATTTTAAGAAGATAATTTTAAGTCTTGGTAAAAATTATACTGATACAGAAAAATTTAAAAAAACAGAATTTAATTCAAAACATAAGGCGTATGTTGGTTTTTTAAATCATCAAAAAAATCACAATCAAATAGCATATGAAATTTTTACTCCGCATGGACCATTGGCTGTTTTACCCTCTCCAAGCTCAAAGAAAAACTACTCTACTTTTATATACTCAACAAAAAATCAAATAAATTATAAAACCCTTTCAAACTTAATAACAAAAAATTTCCAACCATCTCACGGAAAAATTAAAATAAAAAAATCATTAAGTAGTTTTTCAATAAATCCACATATATCTATGCCAATTCAAAAAGATTTTATAATGATAGGTGATGCTGCTCATTCAATACACCCGGTTGCAGGTCAAGGGTGGAACTTAGGAATAAAGGATATTCAAACATTGATTAATCATTTAGAAAAATATGAAATTGATGATAAAAATTTTGATAAGGTCTATTTCTCAAAAAGATCAATAGAAAATATTAGTTATTTAACATTTACAAGTTTTCTCAATTTTCTTTATGAATCTAAACAACCATTATCTAAACTGATTATTCAAGCGAGCTTCTCAGTTCTAAACAGATTACCGATTTTAAAAAATCTATTTATAAAACAAGCAATGGGAAAAATTAATTTAGTTGGCTAGAGTCATTACTTACAACCTGAAAAGTATTAAGGTCTAGAATTGAATTAATTGTATTCTCTCTTGTAAGCAAATTTGGGGATTCTAATATAGCTTGCTTGTCAATTTTGTTAAATGGGGCAAGCATTGCAAGTGTAGAAAGTAATTGAAGATTTGACGTATCAGATAAAACGTTCTTGTCAATTTCAAGCTTTTTCATTTTAAAAAAATTTTCATATTTCTTCAAAAGCGAAGAACGATCTATTTGGGGTTCCATTGAGTTTAGGTCATCTAAAAAATCATGGCAGTTAATTTTTGCCTGGTAGTACCCACTTGGATTTATGTAACTTTCATTTAATATAAAGCGACAAACACCTTCTAGGTTTAGAACTATCCTATAATCTGGTGTTTCAATATATGAAGTAATTTTTCCAACACATCCCATCATAAAAAATTCATTGTTATTGTTTTTGGGTTGAATAACTCCAATCATCCTATGGCTTTTTAAGCTATCTAAGGCCATTTTTATGTATCTTTCTTCAAATATATTTAATGGCAATTTTCCAAAAGGAAGTAGTAAAACATTATCAAGAGGAAATAAGGGAATGGTAGAGGGAAGTTGTTTTGAATTTATTTCAAATAATTTTTTAATATCTTCTTCCATTATTTAAACATAATTGATGATAACTTTTTTCGTGCATCAATAACATTTGGATCATTGAATCCAAGCATATCAAAATATTCTAAAAGTTTTTTTTTTGCTATCTCATCATTCCATTTATAATCTTGTTCATAGAGAGTTAACAACTCTTGGAAACCTTTTTCAATTTGATTAGATTTTAAATAGAGAATTGATAATTCTAAACGTACTTCTTTATCATTTGGATTTTGTTGTAGAATATTTTCAAGTTTATCAGTTGCATCGGAGCTTTCATTAGATGTTAAACTCTCCAAAAGTTTTCGTATCTTAATTACCTCGGGATTTTCTAAGATTTTATCGTCTAATGATTCTAACATTTCTTTAACATCTTCAAATTTTTGCATTTGCACTAAACACCGTAAAAGACCAGTAATAACTTTGATATTTCCCGGATCTAATGTAACAAGATTTTCATAAATTTTATTTGCTTCTTCATATTTCTGTTCTTTGAATAAATTTTCAGCTTCTTCTAAAAGTTTTGGAATTTCATTTCCTGGGGTCGCATCAATAAGCTTTTCAACCATTGCTTCAATTTTGCTTTCTGGTTGTGCACCTTGAAACGCATCTATTGGTCTTCCATCAACAAATCCGTAAACTGTCGGTATTGATTGAATATTTAATTGTGCCGCAATATTTTGATTTTCATCAACATTAATTTTAGCGAGTATAATTTTACCATTTTTTTTATTGACTATGCTTTCTAACACTGGGGTCAGCTGTTTACATGGTCCGCACCAAGGGGCCCAAAAATCTACTAGTACGGGAGTCGTTTTAGATTTCTCAACAACTGCTTCTACAAACTGGTCCTGGTTGATATCGATTACATTGCTCATATTATAAAAATAGTATTGAATTGACTATTTACAACCAAGCAATTCTTAAAACTAACTAATTGTTTTGTCTTGATACCTAGATGAAGGAAGTTTATAAATACTTTCACGTTTATTTTTAATTAATATTGCGGGCGTAGCTCAGGGGTAGAGCGCAACCTTGCCAAGGTTGAAGTCGAGGGTTCAAATCCCTTCGCCCGCTCCACTGTTTAATTTTGAATAATTTCTATTAAGCTTTACTTTCTAAAAAATAATTCTTTTCCAATCCCACCTATAATTTTGTATTCTAGATTAAATAAAATTTTTACAAATTTTTTGACGTAATTTAGCTCTTCTTTTGTTCTTCTAGCAGACTCAATACATAAAACTGGATTATTATTTCTTAATGTAGTAATTGCTCCTTCAATAACTTCTAGTTCGTGATATTGAACATCTATTTTAATATAATCAATATCTTGTAGATCAAGATCATCTAATTTTATAATTTTAACTTTGATTTTTTTTGGTTTTAGATAACTATCAGGGTTTAGTTTTTGGTCAATGTGATCTCTTTTGTTAAAAGAGCTATAGCCAGATAGTTTATCATTTATATAAAGGTCTTCATAACCACTCTTATTAGATAACGCTAAATCGTATATAAAATAATTGTTAAACTGTTCTAAGTTTTTATTAAGACATTCTATATTTACATTGTATGGCTCAAAAAGAATAACTTTATTAAATATTTTGCATAAATCTTTAGCCCATAATCCAATATTTGCACCAATATCAATTGCTGTTCTTTTGTTCTTAATATGTTTAAGAGAAGCATCTCGTTTATTTTTTTGGTATTCATATGAGCCATCAATTTCCAAAAGATGTTCTTGATAATGCTCTTCCGAGTCGGGAAAATACCATTCTTTAAAGCGCTTCATGAAATTTAATTATAGCATAAATTTATATGCAAAAAACATGACCAATAAGTCAAAAAACAATGTTATCAATTTTTAAAAATAACTTTTAAGTCACAACCATTCATAGCCCAGCCAACACCATTTTTATTAAATATACAAAAATATTTGAGTAAAAATTATAAATGACATTTGAAATTTACTTTGGCATCAAAAGTTATCCAATAATTTTATTTCTTAAAATAAAGCTCTTTTCCTAATCCCCCGACGATCTTATAATTCAAACTATCTAATATTTTTACAATTTTCTTAACATAAGAGAGTTCTTCTTCGTTTCTTCTGCATGCTTCTATGCATAAAACGGGGTTATTTTTCTTAAGCGTATTAACACTGCCTTCAATTACCTCTAATTCATGAAACTGAACATCTATTTTTATATAGTCAATATTGATAAAGTTAAATTCATCTAATTTGGTAATTTGAACTTCAACATCTTCAGTCAATTCAATATTTGAAATAAGAGTATTGCCACCCAATCCTTTTTTATCAATGAATAATTTTCCTGATCCAACTTCATTTGAAAGTGCATATTCAAAAATTTCAAAATTTTTATAATTTTCCAAATTTTTAGCCAAACATTCTAAATTTAATTTATATGGTTCAAACAATTTCACATCTCTAAAAATTTTACAAAAGTCTTTAGCCCACAAACCTACATTTGCCCCAATATCTATGGCAGTTCTTTTATTGTCTAAAAACTTAAATGATGCCTCTCTTTGTTCTTTTTGATAGTCGTTTGAGTTATGATGATTTAAATATTCTATAAAGTGTTCTTCTGTATCAGGAAAATACCAATTCTTATAAATTTTCATTTTAAATATATAACATACTATGAATTTATAGTTTTGTTCTTTTAATTCTTGATATAATCATTGAATTAATTAACTATCAAAATATATGTTTATAGACAAAGTTCGTGAATTGGAAAAAAAATATCCTAATTCTAAAAAATATCCCTTATCAGGAATCTTTAACATTAAAATATCTGATATAAATTTTGATATGTTGACCATTGAGAGTGATGACTCTTCAGTAGTTGATAGATATTGGAATACTAGTTTCGAAGACACTACTTTAAAAATTTGGTCTGAGTGGTCAAAAAAAGAAGGCATTTTTGTAGATGTTGGCGCCCATACAGGTTTGTTTACTATAACCAGTTTGAAATGTAATAAAAAAAATAATGTTTTATCAATTGAGCCATTACCAATTAACTTCTTTAGAATAATTACCAATTTAAGATTAAATAATTATAAACAAGATAGAGTCACATTATTCAATTATGCAGTGACAAATGAAAATAAAATTGTGAAGTTCAAAACTAATACAGAATGGTCATACCTTTCAAAGGGTGGAAAAATTGATAATAATGGATCAAAAGTACAAGCAATAAGTTTAGACTCTATCAAATTTAATAATAAAAATTTACAGATCAACGCCATTAAAATAGATACTGAGGGAGAAGATTTAAATGTGCTCAAGGGAGGTATAAAATTAATCAAAAAAAACTTACCTAAAATAATTATTGAAACGCGAAGAGAGAACGCTGAGGCAATCTTTAAATTCCTTACTGAAATTGGCTATAATAAAATTTATGATTATAATAAAACCTTAATTACTACTGACAAACCACTTATTTTTGATGACGCAGAAATTTCAAAAGACATTTTTTGTGAATATGATTAAAAAAAATAAAAAAAAATTTTATATGCTTGTGAAATCGTAACTTAATAATAATTTAAAATCATGACTAAAAAAAAGACTTTAATTTTTCAAACTGATATTGATGTAGGCACTCAGTGGGGTGACGAGCCAGTAGGTAAGTTTATAAGAGAACATTGTATTCCTTCTGTAAAAAAATATTGCACAAAACACGGATACGATTATCAGCTATTTACTGAGAGCCAATATGAAAAACATGGGGGTAAATTTGATTTTTTATTAGCTAAACTTAAACATTATGCGATTGATAAATATTATCATTTAGATCATGGCTATGAAAAAATGATTTATTTAGATACAGATATTTATGTATCAGAATACGCTGGAAAATTGCCAGATATTAAAGGTGTAATGTGTGCTTTGGAATCTGGCGGAGTATCAAAGAATTTATTTCAAAAAGTTAATAATTTACCTTCATCTTATCCTTATTTTAACGCAGGTGTTTTTATGTTGGACGAACCTTCTGCAGTTAATCTAAAGGAGTATATGATGTATCGAATAAATAATCGTATTAAAGCAAAAGGTAAAAATACTGATAATATGATGTTAAACGAGTATTTCTTAGAAAAAAAAGAATTTATCAACCTCTCTATACTAGATAATAAGTGGAATTACATGCCTACATTGCCAAATAATATTAAATTAAACAGTATAAATTTTTTTCATTTCGTTGGAATAGTAGGCAAAATACTAATAAATTTTATGATTCAACATAAAATTAAAATTAACGATTTTATAACCCATACATCTTTTGAATTTGTTGAGGATAAATTAATGGTTATATACTTAAAAGAATTGGTGACACGAAAATTAACCATTTTATTACCAAAATAAAAATTTAATCTTTTGTTATATATTTCTTCATGAACCAGACACTATTTAAACAAGCATTGAATAAGTTTAACGAAAAAAAATTTGAAGAGTCAAAACTGCTTTTTGAAAAAATTCTTATATCTGAGCCTAAAAATTTTAGAGCAATGCAAGCTTTAGGGGTTATTCATGGAATATTTAAAGATCATTCTTCTGCTTTATCACTTTTTAGAAAAGCAATATCTTTAAACAAGGATTTCGAACCAGTCAAATTTAACTTAGCCACTTCACTTTTTGAAACCGGAGAGTATGAGGAGGCATCTATGATATTTAAAGAATTACTCCAAAAAAATAACAACGATCCAAATATATTATTAAATTATGCAAATTGCTTATTGAATTTGGGTCAAACAGATGAAGCCATTAAACATTATCAATCCTCTTTAAAAATTAATCCAAATCTATTCTTATCTTTATTAAATTTGGGTATTGTTTTTAAAAATAAAAAGAACATTGAGGAAGCATTTAAATATTTTACCAGAGCTGACAAAATCAATAATAATTCTGCAATTGTAAAATATCATTTGGGATCTATATATTATGATCGCTCTGATTTTAAAACTGCGATCGCATATCTCAATGATGCTATAAATTTAAAACCAGACCATCTCATCCTCCTTCACTGTCTAGAAAAAAAAGGTCTAGCCTTATTTGATCTAAATGATTTTTATGAATCAAAAGCAATATTTGAAAAAATGTTAACCATGGAAATTGATCTTAACTTCAAAGAAAGAGTTTTTGCTAATTTATCAAATGCAATTTGTTCAATTAATGACAATAATTTTGAATTAGATTATAGCGAAGCCTTGAAATATGCAAATGCAGCTCTAGAAATAAATCCATCGAATATTGTTGCGCTTAATAACGTTGGTGTTTGTAAAGTAGCCATGGCTGATTTTGATGAAGCTATAATTACTTTAAAAAAAGCATTAAAATTAATGCCAGATTTAAGACCAACATTAAAAAATTTGGTTTATGCATATAATCATGCTGGTTTATTTGAAAAATCAATTGAAACTATTGAAAAAATAGAGTCATTACATCCAGAAGTAATTACTACGGATATGGTAAGAGCGATGATGCTTTTTTCTCTTGGGAGATTTCGTGAGGGCTGGAAATATTATGAATTTCGTAATGATAAAAAACATGGAAGCACAAAAGATAAGAACTTACCTGACTTCACAAAGCCACTATGGACGCCTCAGTTGGGTTATGAGACTATTTTAATTTGGGCTGAGCAAGGATTGGGAGATCAAATTTTACACGGAACTATGCTCACTGATTTTGTAAAGAAATTTAATAAAGTTATCTTAGCTGTTGATCCAAGATTAGTAAGGTTCTTTCAAGAGTCTTTTCCAAATACAAAAGTTTTTAGTTTATTCGATCATATTGAACAAGATTTGTTTGATTATCAAATTCAATTAACTTCAATAGGCCAATATTGTAGAAATTCAATTGACGATTTTCTTCCACTAAAACAACCCTATTCATTTAGCAAAAATTCCAGTCAAAATAATAATTTAGATAAGAAGTTAAAATGTGCAATAAGTTGGAAAAGTATGGGGTTTAAAGCTAATGATAAATCCGCAAGTTTAGAGTCTCTGAAAAAAATATTAAAAATTCAACAAATTGAGTTTTTTAATATTCAATACACTGACGTAGACCAAGAAGTCTTAGATTTTCAAGAAAAATATAATATTCAAATAAAAGCCCCACCAAATTTAGATACTCAAAATGACATATATGGCCTTATGAAGTTTATTGATACATGTGATTTTGTGATTTCCATAAGTAATACAAATGCGCATTTGTCTGGAGCAATTGGCAAACCAACATTTATCTTACTAAATAACTCTGTTGGGAAGTTTTGGTATTGGGACAATTTTTATGATGGAAAAAATGTTTGGTATCCATCAGTTAAAAGGTTCATTCAAAAAAAACACAAATCATGGGCTGAGCCAGTAGAAGAGTTATATAATTTTTTAAAAGAAAAATACTTATAGAGTTAAATTAGTCCTCTTAAAATAATCATATATTAGAAAAAATTTATTTAAATTATTCCTCCTCTTAAAAATTTAGCTACTAAAAATATCCAGACACCAATAATCAAAAATACAACCCAAAATTTTCCTTTTCTTTTACCGTAAAGTGTTACAAAAGAACACTCCGGACATTTAATTTCATTTACTGAAAATTTTGCCTTACATTCAAAACATTCATAGTCTAAATTATTTTTTCGTATTTCTTTTTCTAGTTTTGAAATTTTTATTGAACTGTAATAACCATACAAGGCTATAGCCAGAAAAACCAAAGACAATAAAAAACCTATCATGTATCCTTTATACTATTCAAAAATATTTGAAATTCATCTGAAAAAAATTCAGATAATTTCCATTGAGAATTTGCAGCAGTAAATAAAAGCTCATGATTTAATCTTCTATTTTCAATATCTTCTATCTTTCCAAAATTAATTAAACTTTCATGAGTAAAATAAGACGGTACACCATTTGCTATAGCCAAAAAAGCAGCAGTTGATTGGCAAGAAACAAATGCAAATGCATTTTTTAACAAATCATTCAAAGGTGTCTTAGCAAATTTATTATGAATTATTATTTTTCTATCAGTATTTTTTTTTATTTGTTCAATCGTGTTATAAGTCCAATTTTTGATATTTAAAAAATCTAACGTTTGTTCAGTAGGTTCAGATACAACAATATACTCAGCATTTTTATTTAAATTTTTAAGTTCAATATCTAGCTCTTTAAATCTAATCTCACTATTATTGATTAAATTTTTATTAAAATAAAAATCATTTTTAACAACTCTAAAATAACCACTTAAATTTCCAACATTTGTTACCCCATCTGAATTAAATACCCTATTAGATGAATTCAAATATCCGTGATCTAAATACAAAAAATTTTTATTTTCTAAAAAGATTTCTTTGTTTTCCCTTCTAAAACCATAAGAGGCAAAAATGATATCTTTATAGTTATTGTAATTCTTGACAGTTTCAAAAGTAAGACCATTACTTTTAGCTAAAAACTGCGTAACGGTTCTGTTTATGAAATGGTCTGTATAAAAAACAACTATATTTTTCAAACTTATTTTCTTATAAATTCATTTTAGGTTTATTGTATATTTCTGTTTGAAGATCTTCTGGTTTTGAATGCCCGAGTTTTTTCCTTTCATCACCTTTTAAATGGTCGAAAAAATTACCAAGATCAGTGTTGATAAAAACATGTTCTTTGCTGTGCGCGTCTCCTGAGATATCTTTAAATTGACTGTTATATTTTCTTTGAAATTCTATTCTTACATGATCCCAAATAAAACTGTCATGCCACTGTTCAAGCGAAAATATTTCCCCTGTGGTGTATATTTCAATCATTCTGTTTATATAAGACTTGGTCTGATTATTTTGTAAATTAAAACCCAAAAAACCACATTCTGAGTATGATTTATCCCTACCTAAATATGACATGATTTGATTTTTATCAGGTAAGAATTTTAAAAGATCATCAGCACCAAAATATTTTTTACATCGAAGATCCGCGTCAGTCCAAATTAAGTAATCTAATTCAGCAGGAATATAATCTAGGGCTTGATATATAGAGAAAGGCTTAAATGAAAATCTAACTGCATTATATCTATAATCCCACCAAAGCTCGACATCATTAGGTCTTTCCTTGTTTAGCTTAATTCTTAGACCTTTTGCTTCTGCTAAAGATGAAAATTTATTAGAAAATTCAGTATGAGCATCATTTGTAAGCCTTAAAGTGAATATATTTTCACTAATTTTTAAAATTTCTTCAGGGTAATCACCTTCAAAAACAACAAATAGTTTAATATCGTTTGAGGCAAATTTTGCAAATTCTTCTAAAAATCTTTTTCCATAATACTCATATAAATTCTTATTCATTGTAGATACAAAAGCTATATTCATAATATTTGTAATTTAATTTATATAATCCTCATCATGTGATTTAGAATTTTTTTTTCTTACCTCTCCTTTTAGATGATCAAAAAAAAGCCCAAGATTTGTATTTATATAGGGGTGCCACAAATGAGCATATCTTCCAGATAAATTTTTAAACTTAAAACTATTACCCTCAAAATCCTCTCTGACTCTATCGAATACCCAACAATCATGCCACTGTTCAAAAGAAAATATTTTACCAAATAAATATGTATTTATTATTTCTGTTATAAAATCATTAAATTTGGGATGATTAATGTTAAAACCTAAAAAACCTGTTTCGCTATGTGGCACGGGTTCAGGAAAGTGTGTTCTCCCAAGATACGACATAATTTCGTCATTTTCCGGAAGAAATTGTAATAAATCATCAGGGCCGAATGCTCTCTTACACCTTAAATCGGCGTCAGACCAAATTAAAAAATCATAATTTTTATCAATTGCCAGTTTATATGCCTCATACATTGCAAATACTTTATAAGAATATCTTATTGCATTAAATTGATAATTTTCTTTTATTATAAATTTCATTTTATTTGGTGGAACTTTTTCTTTTCTTACCTCAAATCCATTCGCCTCTAAAAATTTTCCAAAATATAAAAGAAATTGTTTATGTTCAGCTGAATTTAAAAATTGACTTTTAACTTTGCTATAATTTTTGTTAAAAATTAAATTACTACCCTCATCTACATAGTTAATCATTTGCAAATCTTGATGAGAGTATTTTTCAAACTCATCAAAGAATATGCTGGCATATTGTTTAAAAATAATATCGTTAGTAGTTGTTACAAATAAAATATTTTTCATTAAGTTTTCTAAATAGAGTTGAGTTCATCATCTATCATAATTTTAATCATTTCTTTCAAAGAAATTTTTGGTTTCCATTTAAGAACTTTGTAAGCTTTTGATGAGTCACCTATTAATGTATGAAGCTCATTGGGTCTTATATTTTTAATATGATTGGTATAAAAAATTGTATTGTTATTTTTTAAATCAACGCATTGATAATTATTATTTTTTTTAACCCATTTATGTTTGATTTTTAAGTAGTTTAAACAATAAGAAACAAAATCTTTAATCGAACAGGTTTTACCAGTTGAAATTACATAATCTTCAGGTTTCTTATGGTTCATTATTTTATAAATTGCATCCATATAATCAGGCGCATACCCCCAATCTCTTTTGGCAAATATATTGCCCAATTTATCATCTCTGATAAGTTTGTTTAAATATCGAACAACCGATTTAACAATTTTTTTTGTAACAAAGTTGTCTCCACGTAAAGGTGACTCATGGTTAAATAATATTCCGGAACAAGCAAATATCTTATAGCTATCTCTGTATACCCTGATTAGGTTATGTGATGCCAATTTGCTTATACCATAAGGACTAACAGGATTCATTGGTGAGACTTCATTTTTACTTTTTAAGGAATAAGTATTCCCATACATTTCACTTGTTGATGCTTGGTAAAACTTAGTCTTAGGTGATTGCAGTCTTATTTTTTCTAAAAACTGTAATACCGGTAGGGTATTAGTCTCAAAAGCAAGACTCGGAGAATTAAAACTACTAGGCACAAATGAAATTGCTGCAAAATTATATATTGTATCTATCTTTCCTATTTGTTTAAAAATTGAGTCAACAGTATTTTTTTCTAGTAAATTTGCTTCAATTATATTTACTTTATTGTAGATTCCTAATTTGCTTAACCTTGTAAATCCTGAATTTAAACTTCTGACTGCACAGAAAATATTAACTTTTTTCTTGGATAGTAGTTGCGCTAAGTATGCCCCATCTTGACCATCGGCCCCTGTAATTAAAATATTTTTCAAAATTTATCAGTTAAATATTTGTGTCAAGCATTTCTATTAAATGATTTTTCCACTCTTTATGATAATCGCAATGTCTATAATTTTCAAACCATGGACCGCCTTCAGTATAATGTATTGCTTTGGGCTTACCATCAGAAGGCTCACTATACCAACCGACCAACCAATTCCATTCATGAGAAATTGATCCTATTTCTTTATCATCTAACCATGAAAATCTATGAAGGTATTTACCGGTTGTTTCTGGATTATTTACAAGATCAGCGTTTATTTTTTGATTTGCAGGATGACTACAATTCCATAAAACCACTGAGCTCCAATTTTTTCTTGGATAAATTGTTTGTGCTTTACCGTCCATTTTAGTTCCCTCTTTTGGATTGTACTCATGTTGTGCACACATAATCGCATATTTATCGTCAGCAAGATCAAATAGTTTGTTAACATCATTCAGGAATAATAGATCACAATCACAGAAAAGAGCCCATCCTTTGTAATTATTTAACTCTGGAATAAGGAATCGCGAGAAAGTAAATTCCGTTGATCCCAATTTATCTTCATCTCTCCAATATAATTTTTTTTCTCTAAGATCGTTCAACTTTAAAGGATGAACATCTATTCCATTTGATTTATTTAAGATGCTGAATTTGCTGACTTGGTATGCTACATCTTCTCTTGTATCATAACCTATGTAAACGTTTTTATTATTCATAGTTTTTTTTAAAGCCCCAAATTAAACATAACTTTTTAATATGATCAGTCAAATTTTAAAATTAGATAATTATTTGGTAATAATCTAAAATTTTGTCTTTATGGATGCATATAAAATTTTGTATATATCCAATTCTTTTAGTATTTGGAAATTTTTGTAATTCGTTGATTTCGCTGAATTTAGATATTTTCTTCATTTTATCATTACTAACTGCATAAAAAATTTCATAACCAAAGTCTTTTATTTGCTTAAAGAGCTTGGATGTATCTTCCTGATGTACAATTTCATTTTCAATAATCAAATTTGGTTTTTGTTTTACTAATGTATCTTTAGCACCTTCAATTACCTGAATTTCATGTCCTTCAACATCAATTTTAATTAATCCAATTTTTTCTATATTAAGACTATCTATTTTTTTACACTCAACAGAAAACTTTATTCCCATATTAAGCTCTTTTTCATTTAATGAAGCGCCATTAGAAGACCAGCCCTTCTTGCTCTTAGGTATAAATAAATTTACTTGATTATCAGTATTACCAATAGCAATAGGATAAATTTGTACATTTTCATCAACCAAACCATAAAGATACCTAAGAGGATAGGGGTTTGGTTCAAATGCAAAAACTTTTTTGGAATATTTTTGTAAATAAAAAATAAAAAGTCCCAAGTTTGCTCCAATATCTAAACTTACCAAATTTTTATTACATAAATATTTGATCAAATTTAATTCAATCGTTTTATTTTTTGCATATTTCTTAGCTCTATATTTGTAATAGAATTTAAAAGGAAAGAACTTAAACTTTAAATCTTGTCTTATAATATTTAAAAGATCACGAAAATTATCTACTGGTAGTTTCATTTCTTTTTGAAAATTCAGTTTATTCATATTAAATGTTTAAAAATGAGAATTAAAAGTTTTATCTAACACTTTTTTATGGTTGCTAAAAATTAAACTTAAAATTATTTCTTTAGGGTATTGATAGCACTTTTTTAAAAATCTTCTATAAGGCATTAACGATTGATAATGTTTAACATTGTTATTTACTTCTAGCATCTCATAAATTTCTTTAAAATTTTTTTTATAATCAAAGTTTATTGCTTGATTATCATGTTTCCTTACTTTCTTTGCAAAAATCCTAGTATTATTTGTATGGGGATTTAATATTTGGTATCCAGCTCTATCAAATAATTTTTTTAAATTTAAATGGTTATAATTATATATATGAGCATAGTGAAACCTTGTTTGAGGAGAATGTAAATTAGCTTGTATATTAGGGACAGTTAAGGCCAATATCCCATCGTCTTTTAAAAATGTTTTAATTTTATTTAATACCTCTAAAGGGTCTGGCATATGCTCAAGTACTTGATTTAAATTTAATACATCATAAAAATCATTTTCTAGTTCTGCTTCCTCAAAAACACTATTAATGACATTTAAATTTAATTTATCTTTACAAAACAATGCATATCCTTTGTTTGGCTCAACACCTTTAGTCATAAAACCAAGTCTTTTTGCATAATATAAGATTTCCCCACTACCAGCACCTATATCTAAGAAGTTTCTTTGATTAAAATCGTTAAATTTACAAAAATCTAAAAGTTCGATTAAAAAATTTAAACTATCCTTTGCATATCTTATTGTATGTCTAAGTTGGGGTTCGCTAACTGATTTATAATTTAATCGATAATCTTTTTCATAAAAATTTTTTAATTCTTTTTTTGTTGGAATTGGATCAGAATGGATTAATCCACATCCTGTACAAATAACAGTCTTAAGTTTTGTAAAATTTCTACCAACATTAGATAAAATTTCTCTATTAGAACTTCCACAACTTATGCAATTTGGATAATTTGTCATTTATCTTTGGATAGATATAAATTTACTTTCTATATGAATTTTTGGCATAGGGGAAGTAACTATTTTTAAAGATAAATTTTTATATCAATATATTAACTAGTAGCCCAAATCCCAGAGCTATAAAGAAAAATCCTTGAATTTTTTGGATGAGTGTTATTTTTGTCTGAATAAAACTCAATGCTGAAGCTGTCGTAACAGCCAAAGATAAAATAATATACCAACATACATCTACGACACCAGCGATTGATATCAAATATATATTAAATATTATTTCATTGTCTGAAGACATAAATTGTGAGTAAACAGCAATAAACCAAACTAATATTTTAGGATTCAAAATTGAGATACTAAAACCTTGTAAGAATGAAATT
>MDSZ01205797.1_pt1 | contig 27701 bp, 21 predicted proteins | sample 811201 | NCBI WGS metagenome assembly MDSZ01 (sample SAMN05326647, study PRJNA326480) | marine metagenome | isolation source: seawater | place: Indian Ocean: North | collected 2010 | reverse complement strand
ACTTTTTCTTGATCTACTAAAGGATCATAAACGCTAACTTGACATCCGAAATCTATAAGTTCATTATAGACATTTATAACACCTGTATTTCTAAAATCAGGACAATTTTGTTTAAAAGCAAAACCCAATATGAGGATTTTTGAAGCATTTATGACAATCCTTCTCCTAGCCATTTCTTTAATTATTATTTTTGCCACCTCTGAGCCCATTGAATCATTCACTTTTCTACCGGATAAGATTAAATTAGGAGAATATCCTAACTGACTTGCCTTGTAAGTTAGATAATAAGGATCAACACCTATACAATGACCTCCAACTAAGCCAGGAAAAAGCTTAATAAAATTCCATTTTGTGGATGCACCATCCAAGACCTCTTTAGTATTTAAACCCATTCTTTGAAAGATTAAAGTTAACTCATTTATAAGAGCAATATTTAAATCTCTTTGAGTATTTTCAATGATTTTCGCAGCTTCAGCTGTTTTAACATTACTCACTGAAAAAGTTCCTGCTTCTATAATTGATCCATATAGTTCATCAACCCAAATCCTTGTTTCTTCGTCACTTCCGCTTGTGACTTTCTTAATTTGAGTTAATCTATGCTCTTTATCTCCAGGATTAATTCTTTCTGGACTATAACCATATGAGAATTCAATATTTCTTTTTAAATTTGCCTCTTTTTCAATTACTGGTATACATATTTCTTCTGTAGCACCAGGAAATACTGTACTTTCAAAAATAATAATCTTTCTATTTTGGAGGAGATCATTTTTTTTGGCTTTATCTAAACAAATACCAATTGTCTCTGATACTGATAAAAGTGGCTTTAAATCAGGGACTTTTTGAGAATCAATTGGAGTCGGAACAGTTACAATAAAAACATCTGAATCATAAATATCATCAAGTTCATTAGTGAATTTAATTTTTTTTAAAAAATTTATATCATTTGAATCTATTTCTTGGGTAGAGTCAATACCTCTTTTTAATTGACCTATTCTATTTTTATCTATATCAAAACCATAAATTTTTCTATCCAAGAGATTACCTGTTCTTTTGCAAGAATTTGTTCTTGCAAGTTCGAAAGCTAAAGGCAACCCAACGTAACCTAAACCTAAAATGCTAATCTTACATTTAAAAATAGAAGGAAAATCTTTTTTTATATGCTTAATCATTTAAGCAATGGCAATAATGGATAATTCTACTTAATAGATTTCATGAAATGTATATCCTCTCAATAATAATTAATTATTATCACTCTTAACTTAATTTTTAAGCCAATATTGGCTTGCTTTTCTTGATAGTTCTCCATTTTTTAATTGATATTTATCGCCAGTTTCAGGACAAATCCAATTATCACAACCATTAAGCTCAAAATTTATTCTTTCACCAAAAGCACTCATCCAACCTTTTTGTATGCCTGGCACTCCTAGTACAAGAGCAAAAGGCTTAATATTTTTATTTATTAAAGCTCCAGCACCTATAAACGCATATTCACCAATTTCAATTCCACAAACTATTGTGCAGTTTGCTCCAAGAGTTACACCTTTTTTAACATATGTTTTTTTATATTCTTTTTTTCTTGATACTTCTGATCTAGGATTTTTTACATTTGTAAAAACCATGCTTGGACCGCAAAAAACATCATCCCCAATAATGACATCATCATAAACAGATACATTATTTTGGATTTTTACATTATTTCCAATAATGGCATTACCACTAATAAAAACATTTTGACCAATTGAGCAATTTTTTCCTATTACAGCACCAGAACAAATATGAGACCAATGCCATACTTTTGTAAAATCACCAACATCTGCCCCTTCGTCAATTATTGCTGTAGGATGAATTTGTATATTGGTTTTTTGCTTCATAAAAGTCTTCAATTAATATTTTTTAATCATCTAATAATATTTTATCAAAATTATTTGCTAGGAATTTGTAAGAATACTTTTCTTTCACAAATTCAAATCCTTCTCTGGCCATTTTTGATCTATCTCTATAGGATGTATTCATAAACTTCTTAATTGCTTCTGCCAAGCTTTTAGGATGCATAGATTTAGATTTTATTCCAACATTAGAATCATCTAATGGATTATAAGATGCACATGAAGAATAGATAATTGGTCTGGATAAAGATAAGTATGTAAAAATTTTATTAAAGCTTATCCCATATTTAAATAAATTATTTAAAGGAAGCATACTAAAAATAAAAGCGTCTGCTTCTTTTGAGAAATTAATTAATTCATCTTGTATTAAAGGGGTATAAAAGAAAACATTATCTAGATTTAATTGATTAGAGTATTTCTTTAATCTTAGTTTTTCTGGACCATCACCAACAATAAACAAATTTATTTTTTCTTTACCATATCCTTCTTTTTTTAAATAATCGAAAGTCCTAATAATATTTTCAAGAGCATTGCTTTTCCCCATAGAACCCAAATAAAAAACTTTAAATGGATCATTTTTGACTTTCTTTTTCAAAGGTTGAAATTCTAATCCTTCAATATCCACTCCATTTGGTAAATGAAAAATTTTATTTGTTTTTATACCTTTTTGTGAATAATATTTGATACCTCCTTTCATAAGAACGATAATTTTTTTAGATTTGTAAATTAATAATTTCTCTAAAAAAGATAGGAGAAATGAAAAAAAACTATTTTTTTTAAAAGCCCCCATTTGAATCAAGGTTTCTGGCCACAAATCTCTAATTTCAAAAATAAAAGGGACATTAAATCTAAAAGAAATTATTTTAGCTGCAAAAGATGCAATGGGATTAGGAGATGAGCCAATTATTATATTAGGCCTATCAAGTTTATAGATAGCTTTTGAAAACAAAATATTAAATGCGAAAGAAAACATACCTAATGATCTAGATAATAAAGAATTTCTATTTCTTTTATTTATTCTTACCCAGCAAAAATTAATATTATCCTTTTTAATTATTTTAAATCGATCTAATTTACTTAATCTTTGCCTATTAGTTAAATGTTCAATACTGCCTGATATTAAAAAAATATTCCAACCTTTCTTAGCTAAGTATTTTGAAAGAGAATAGTGTCTTGTGTTTCCGACATCTTCTGGTGAGTTTATTGTTTGAGATATAATCCATAGAGTTTTCATAAAAATTACTTTAGAAGTTATTTAAATTAAGTTAAAATTCAAATTTATATTATTTAAATATAATCTAATATTAGATCTATAATGTAAAAAAAATTAAATAATTTTTTTTAATGAAAGTTATTAATATGAAAAAAATTATCGCAGTTATTTCATTCTCTGATTTAGAAAATGATAGTAGAGTTAAAAGACAGATAGATTTAATAAGCAATAATTTTAATGTAATTACTATTGGTTTTGGAAGCTATCGTAGAAGTCTAGATCATCTTCAAATCAATAATAAAAATTGTTTTTTTAAAAAATTGTTTTTTTTATTTTTAATTATTACTAGAAGATATAAAACTTATTTCAAAATTAGATTTGAATTTAAGAAAATTATTGAATTTATAAATAAATATAAAGTATCTTGTTACATACTAAATGATTCTAATAGTTGGCCTTTCGCTGAGTATTTACAAAATAAAAAATACATTATTGATGCACATGAATATTCATTAGATGAACTTTCAGATAATAATCTTTGGCGATTAATTTTCAAACCCTTAAAGAAGTGGTCAGCACAATATATAATTAACTCACATGCGAGATTTTCAGTAGAAAAAAATATTTGTGCAAAATGGGAAAAAGCAACAAAAAAGGAATTTATCTTACTAAGAAATTGCTCTAGTTATTCCCAAATTAGAATTACAAATAATAAAAATAAAATTTTTAAAATAATACACCATGGGATAGCAGAACCATCTCGAAAAATAGAAAATATGATTCATGCGATAGGAGAATGTGGGAAGAGTTATAAAGGAACTTTTTATCTAAAGTCTAATAATAAAGAATATTTAAATTATATTATTAAAATTTCAAAGAAAAATAATGTGGAAATCCTTGAGCCAATAAATGAAAATCTATTAATAAATGAAGGGAACAAATTTGATATTGGAATCATGTCAATTTATCCCTCTAACTTAAACTATAAATATTGTTTACCAAATAAGTTATTCCAGTTTATTCAATCAAGAATTCCAATTATTTCAGGGCCGACTCCCTCTATTAAAAAAATTATTGAGAAATATGATATAGGAAAAGTTGCTAAATCATTTGAAATTCATGACATATCGGAAACAATAAAAACATTAACTAAGTATGATATCAAGAGGATGAAAATTAATTGTGATTTAGCCGCGAAAGAATTATGTTGGGAAAAAGAAGGAATGGTATTAATTAAGGAAATAGAAAAAATGATGGAGTAATTATAATGTGCGGAGTAGCAGGCATACTAAATTTATCGGGAGATAATTTAGAAAAAAATAGAGTTAAATTAATGATAGATGAAATAAATCATCGGGGGCCTGACTTTAAAGATTTTTATATTGATGAATATATCTCTTTAGGACATGCAAGACTATCTATAATTGACCTTTCAGAATCAGCTAACCAGCCATTTTATTGGAGAGAAAGATATGTCATCGTTTTTAATGGAGAAATTTATAATTACTTAGAAATAAAAAAGGAATTAATTAATAAAGGGATATCATTTAAAACTAATTCTGATACAGAAGTATTAATTGCAGCATATGAGTTCTGGGGGGAGGATTGTCAAAATAAATTCAATGGAATGTGGGCCTTTTTAATATGGGATAAATTAAAAAAAAGTTTATTTGTAAGTAGAGACAGGTTTGGAATAAAACCCCTTTATTGGTGTAAACACAAAAAAGATTTTTACTTTAGTTCAGAAATAAAACAATTAAATAAAATCGGCATTGGGAATGCAGTAAATGCTATTGAATTATCAAATTTTCTATATGGCGGTATAGTATCTTATTCAAATGATACCTTTATTGAAGGGATCAAGTCATTAAAAGGTGGCAATTCTATATTAATAAATTCTAGGGGTAATTTAAAATTAAAAGAGTGGTATTCATTAAGCTCTGAATTAGAAAAATTTAAATACAGAGAAGAAGAAGACATAATTGAATTATTAAAACATTCAGTTCAATTAAGGATGCGAAGTGATGTAAAAATAGGATCTTGCTTGTCTGGGGGTATTGACAGTTCATCAATAGCTAGTATTTTTTCCAAAAATTATAATTCAGAACATCCCGAATTTGAAATAAATTTAATACATGGTAGATCTATTGATAGCGAAAATGATGAATCAAATTATGCAAAAAAAGCAGCAGCTTATTCTAAAAATAGATTAGAAATAATAACTCCAAAATCAAAAGACTTTTGGGATAATGTAGCCAAGATTTGTTATTTACAAGATGAACCTTTTGGATCTCCCTCAATCTTTATGCAATATTTCGTGATGAAAAGAGCTAGGGAATTAGGTTGTAAAGTTATGCTCGATGGACAAGGGGCTGACGAGATACTTTTAGGTTATAGCAAATATATTAATCTTATATTTCATAATGAAATAAGAAATTTAGACATTATGGGTTTACTCAAGTTATTTAAAAATGATGAGTATTTTATTGGTATAAATAATTTTTTTGATAAGGCAAAATATATTGCAGGACCATTAATTGCTCCTTTGAGAGCATTTAGAATAAAAAAAAGGTTAGACTTTTTAGATTTACCAATTGATAATATAAGAGATATTTATAGAAAAATATCTTCAGTATCTAGAGACATGCAATCGACTCAGATATTAGAGGTAAACAACACATCACTACCTGCCTTGTTGAGGTATGAAGATAGAAATTCGATGGCAAACTCAATAGAGGCAAGAGTTCCATTCCTTGATCATAGAGTTGTAGAAGCATCAATATCACTTTCTTTTGATAGTAAAATAAAAAATGGATGGTCAAAATACCCTTTAAGAAATTCTAATTTACTCCCAAAAGCCATAGCTTGGAGAAGATCAAAGCTGGGTTTTAATGCTCCGGAAAGAACATGGATTGGCTTATATGATAATGAAATTAAGGATATAGTATTAGGATCGAATATTATTAATTCAATTACAAATAAAACAAAACTAGAAAAAAAATGGAAACTTTTAGATAATAAAGAAAAATGGAGATTGTTTAACACCTCAATTTGGTCTGAAGCAATGAAAGTAAAGTTGTAATTTATAAACTAATTAGTCTGTAGTATCATAAAAAAAGTAAAAATAATAATATTGAAAATTATAAAATTGCCTTTAATTTGTTTTTTTCTTTTGGCAGTCAACCAAGGAAAAATTATTGCCAAATTTTCAAATAATTCAAAAAATCTTAAATACGAAAATATTTCAAAAAATAATATTGAAAATAAGTATTCAAATTACAAAATTCATATACAAAATGAAATTAATACATTTATAGATTTTTTAGCTTTGGGCGTTGAAAGTGAAAATTTAAAATCAGAAGATAAAGTGACAGGAATTGAAATAATATCTGACATGAAATCAACATCAATTGATGAAATTATTGCAAAAGGTAATGTTGTAGCGAGCACAAATAGTGCTGTATTAAAGGCAGATGAACTTCAATACAATTCCAAAACAAATTTTTTATTTATTAAAGGTAATATTGAATTTAAAATTGAAGATCAATTTCTTCTTGCTTCTGAAATCAAATATGACATTAAGAATAAAAAAGGCTATATTCTTAAAGCTTATGGAACTATAAATTTTGATTCATTAAATTCTCTTAAATTAGATAATAAACAAATTGATAAAGTTAAATTTAATAAAAAAGATAAATCTATTAGAAATGTTATTTCTAATAGTTCTACTGAATTAGAAATTGGTAATATCAATCTTAAAAAAATGGAAAATGAATCATTTTTCAAACGTTTATCTTCGCAAAAATTTGATTTAGATTTAAATAAAATACAAAAATGGAGATTTGAAACAGATAAGATAGAAATAGATAATGAAAAATGGTTTTCTAAAGATCTCCTTTTGACTAATGATCCTTTTAATAAACCTCAAGTCATAATAAAAAATAAAAATTTTCAATCTATTAGTAACGAGGATGAAATTATAATAAAAACAAAATGGAGCTCTTTAATTTTAGATAATAGAATCAAAATACCAGTTGGACCAAGAAAAATAACAGTGGGAGAACTACAATCCGTAAGATGGGGTTTAGGTTACGATCAAAATAATAAAGATGGATTATATATTTCTAGGAATGCAGATCCTTTTTATTTCAATGATAAAAAAATTAAGTTGAATGTGCAAAATGAATTTTATTTACAAAGAGCCTTCCTTGGTAAGACAAAAAGTTTTACGGAGAAAGACAAATCTATTTATAGCTCAAAAGTTGAACAAGATAGTAAATTTTCTGACTTATTTGGAATAAATGCAGAATTAATTTCAAAAATATATGGTTTTGGTTTTAGTTCGGAACTGGGATTAAATTCCTTAGATATTAATAAATTCAATAATATATTAACCTCAAAAAACACCTTATCAAAGGTTCTTTTTGAGGAGGAGAAAAAGGATTTTAAAAAATCTACTACATTAAGTTTTTTTAAGAACTATAGAGAGAAAATTTGGAACGGATCTCTAGGAGAAAGAGAAATATTAAATGCGACTGGTACAAGAATATGGAAAAAAAATATTTGGAAGCATAAGGATGTACATAAATATTCAATCCTAGCTTTAGGATATGGAACTTATCATTCAAATAAGAAAAGTATACCTACGCAAAAAATAGTAAGAGATAGATTAAATATACTTCTTGAAAGAAATCACTCCTACCCCATATGGAAACCAAAGACAGATATATATATTAATCAAGATTATATTTATAGCCCAAAAATTATACAAAAGGGTATATTTTTAAATATGAATGGAAAAGTAGATTTGTATAGATATAATGATGAAAATTACCAGAATTTATTTACTTTGAGAATAGGTCCTGAAATAACTTTGGGAAACTTTAAGAAAAAATATTTTGACTACAGTAAATTAAGTTTATATCCTAAATTCACTTTAGCTGAAGGTGAAAGCCCATTTGATTTTGATCAGACAGTTGATAATCATGCTATTGAAATAAGCTATAAACAACAGTTATTTGGAGCTTTATCTTTTAAAATAGCAAGTGATTATAATTTAGACATCAATTCAAGTAAATATAAAGAATTCACAAATAAAGTCTATGGTTTGGAATGGAAAAGAAGAGCTTATAATTTATCTTTATACTATAATCAGCAGATTAAAACTGGAGGTATAAATTTCAAAATTCATAATTTTAATTTTGGAGGTTATGGTAATAGATTCAAAAAAAATTAATTAGGCATTTTTACTAGAAGGTACTATTAAAACTCTCTTTAATTTTGCCATTCCCACTTATCTAACAAAAGCAAACCACCTCTGCATTTTATTATTAATCTTTTTTCAAATGTATAAATAATTTCTCCATAATTACTTTCATCATCTCTGATACGTGTATCAAATATTCTAGATTTCCATATACGTATTTTTTTATTATTAACAATGCCAAAAGCGCCTGGATAAGGAAAAGTAACAGCTTTAACAAGTCTATTAATATAATTCACATCCATCTCTTCCCAATCTATTAAACCATCATTTTCAGTTCGTTTTGGGTAATAGGATGGGATCCCAATTTGCGTTTTTAATTTATAACTACCATCTAGTATGTTCTGAAGATTTTTCTTAAGTAATTCTTTATAGGAGATATTGTACTTCATATAGAGTGTCTCAATATCATCTTCATCGTTAATATCAAAATCAAAAATATCTATAACATCACCAGAGTCCGCTCCTTGATCTATTAGAAATAAGTGCATTAAAAATCTTTTTCTATTTTCTATTATTGACCAATTCATAGGAGATCTTCCCCTACCTTTTGGTAATGGATCACAACTTCCATGCAATCCTAATGCACCAATATCTAAAGTAGACAAAACCTCTTTGGGGAATAATCTTTGCCAGCCTCCTTGAATAAGCAAATCAAAATTTCCATTTATGAAAAAATTAATATCTTGCTTACTTTTCAAGTCATATTGTATTGGATAAAAAATAGGAATATTGTTCTTTGCAGCTATTTCTGAATAATCATAATAACCAGATATATTATATTTTTTTGATTGTTTGAGATTTAAGCAAACTATTTGGCAAATAGGATATCCATTTTCTAAAAGGAATTCAAGAGGAATGACCCCTCCACTATGACAGCCACAAAATACAATTTTTTTCATTTTTCTTGAATAACTTTAATTACTCTAGCCTTACCAAATACTCTTTCACATTCTACAAGTTGTTCTTGACTTTGAATGAAAATATTTTTTAGTGCATTAGACCAAGTTTCTTCTGGTGTACTTTCGCCATAAATCCACCATATCGGATGCACTAAAAGTTGAATACTTTCCGGATATCTAGATGACAATGAATCTTTTATAGAAATTTCCCTATTTTGAAGCCACCTGATCTCTTGATTTGTATCACTAAAGTACTTGTATTTTTTGCTCAATGAATTTGAGTAAGTATTGATCAAGGATTTAGGAAATTTGAATTGTGACTCTAATATAATTTTATTTGGTTGATGAAATGATACAGATTTGATTTTTATATTAAATTCGTTTTCAATAATATCTTTTTGATGGATAATTTGATTTGAAAGAACATCTTCATATCCTTCCTTTTTGTAAAAACCAGCATCAAAATGTAATCCTATATCATGACCTAAATTAATAATTTGCTTTATGTAGTAATTAGTAGATCTAGAAAATAAATTATATAGAGGCGATCTAATCATAAAAAAATAAGTTGCCTTGATATTATTTCTATTTTCAATTTTGGACATTATATAAGCAGCTTTTGGACATACATCAATATCATGTCTTAATAGAATCTCATTTTTAGGATTATTGTTATTATCAAAATTATCTAAATTATTAAAGCTATTAAATTTATAGCCATTATTTCTAGCATTAATCAAAATTTCCTCATAAGTTTTTAAATTAAAAACTTTATTCATATTTTGAATTTATAAATTGAAGATACTTTTATTAAAGCATAATTCATATATTATATTTTTGATATCTAAATTATAAATTTAAAAATTTTTAAATTGAAAATTTAGATTTATTTCAAATTATTTTTAAAAAGATCTTTGCACTTTTTAATAGAATGCCATTTTTTTGAAAATTTATAAGAAGATTTAGATATTTCTAATTTCTCATTAATAGAAAGATTAGCATATTTAACAATTTGTTCTTTTAAATTATTAATATTTACATTAATAATTGGTAATTCATTACTCATTTCTCTAGGAATATATTTTAAGTCCAAATTTCTAATGTATGCCATTACTGGAATACCCATAGACATGGATTCAACAGCGACGCTTCCATACCAGCCCGCCAATAACTGATCTATTACTAAATCATAGTTACAAATAATTTTAAGTAATTTATCATTACTTTCATTTTCTATAATTTTAAATTCGATATTATAATTTAATAATTTTAATTCATCAATCGTTTTTTTTATAAAATAAGTTCCTTTAAAATCTCTGTTTGAGGGCATATGTAATATTTTTAATAAATCATTGCTATAACTATGAATTCTATAATTATTATTATTTTTATAAGGATATGCTAAGAATATACTTCTATTCGGTAATGTATTTAATATGTCGGGATTAAGAGCAAAAATATTATCTGCTATCCTATCAACAAAATTAATATTTTTTATTTTTAAATTATCTTTTAAATCAGAATAATAACCAGATTTATATAAAAAATGTGCAGGAGAAATATCATAATTTTTAATACAGTATTTTTTTAATCTCGCATCATCCCCTGAAAATATAAAAATTATTTGATTATTGAAAATCTTATTTAATGAAATTTCAACTATCCTCATTATTCGAAGATAGTAATTATATAAAGATTTAAGCATTCTATATATACCTTTTTTTTCATTTATTTCTGGAAAGAATATTGTACGTCCGTAATTATAAATTACGTATCGACTATATATTAAATGCTTTAGTGAAATTATTTTCTTTATTTCTTTCTGAAAAAAACAATCCCCCTGATTAAAAATTGTATAATCAGACTTATAACAATATGGATGTTTTACAAATGTAAGAATCCTAGTTTGATATCCTAATTCTATAAGTGCTTCTTTTATATAGAGTATAGTACCGCCAGTATTTACTGGAAGTATTAAAACATTTTTTCTTCTTTTTATAAGAATTTTCGAATCAAAGAAACTCATCTCTATAATTTTTAATAAAATTTCTTAAATGAAAATAATTTTCATCTGAAAAAGGATATTCAAGATATAAAGATTTAGCTCTAAAATCTTGCATATTATTATCTTCCTCTTCAAATTTAATGATAGGTTTCTTCTGAATAATGTCAGATATCATTTCAATATATTCTAATAAAGACAAAAAATCCTGAGAAACTATATTAGATAAAATTGATCTTTCTCTATCTACTAGCTTTAGAATTGATAAGGCAACATTTTCTACATTTGCGGGATTAAAAAGCAAACCTTTTTCTCCATAAATCTTTATTTCTTCTCCATTATTTACCATATCAATTATTCTTGAGAAAAACATTTTTCTATTTTGTTTAAATCCATAAGGGAAAAAAATTCTTCCAATCATTACATTTAAATATTTAGAGTATGGAGAGATTAAACTTTCTGCAGCAATTTTCGAGGCACTATAAATATCTGATGAATTTATTTTTAATTTTGAAACTTCTGTCAAAGGCATATTACCTTCTATAGAATTATCATAAACTGATCCTGATGAAGCAAAAAAAAAGTTTTTACAATTATTTTCTCTCGCAAATTCAACCAATTCAAATGTTGCCTTTACATTGATTTTAAAAACATCATCAACATTATTTGGAAAACTTTTATAATAAGGAGATTGAGCTAGGTGGATTATTGTATCCAAATTCTTTGGTAATTTTTCTGTAAAATTTGTTTTATTTAGATTAGTTTCTATAAACTTTATTTTTGAGGAACTATAAGAATCTGCAATGATATAGTTTATATCCTTAATAGTTACAAAAACTTTATTTGTATCTATTTCGGTAAGCTTCTTTAGTAGTTCTTTTCCAATAAGTCCTGTTGCACCTGTAATTAAAATTCTTTTTTCCATATTTCTAAAGCTATAATGATTAAACGATTATTTATTCTTTTTCAAAAATCTTATCATGTATATATTTAAAGCTTTTAGATCTAGCTTCTATTGAATGATATTTTTTACAATATTCATATCCATTAATTGAATATATACTTAAATTTATTTCTCCATAATATATTTTAAGTAAGATTTTTTCTAAACTGTTAATATTAGAATTTATGATAGGTGGAAAAGATATAGAGTTATTTAAATTTTGTTTTGAAAATTTTGAGGTATGATTTTCAATACTAGAATTCTCTATAACCTTATTGAATTTATAAAAATCTATAAGATCATTTCTAAGGAAACAAACAACTGGCTTACTGTAAGCCATTGCCTCCAGACTAAAAAGTCCATACCATCCAATAATAATTTGATCAATAACTAAATCACATTTTTTAATAGCATCTTTAACTTCTTCATTATTTGCTTTTTCAATTATTTGCAAATGAATATCAAGTTCATATTCTTCTTGTAATTTCTTTACTGTTTCAATAATAAAATTTGTCCCTTTTATTCCTCTATGATTTGAGGCATGTAATATTCTCAGTTTAGATTTAGGGATATACCTATTACCAAAAATATTCTTATCAGAAGGCAAGTCAACTGTAAAATGAGCAGGCAATAACATGTCCCAACCAAACATAAAATCAACCCAATCACAACCACTAACAACAAAATCGGCATTATTTGTCCACTTTTCTATATTTTTAGAAATTGATTTTCTTTTAAATTTAAATTGTGGATAATCTTGATTCATTCCATTTTTAAAAATAAGATTATTTGTTCTTGTTAGATCTTGGACATCCCCACCATAAGGTAGAACTACTATTTTTAAATTTGCTATTTTGTAGAAATAATGTTCATATTTTCTCAGCAAATATGTATTAAAAAGTGGTCCTCCATTGAAATAAATTAATAAAGCTCTAAAGTTAAAAATTGAATATAAAAAAGACTTTATGGAAGCAGGAATAATTATGAAATTGTAAAAATTAGAATTTTTGAAGTTTTTATCAAAAGAAGATGTAATATGGTCAGTATGAGTAACGAATGTTTGAGACTTAATAGACAATTTATCAAATGATTTTTTAAAGTTTATATTGTTAATAAGCGGTTCTGGTCCTATTCCAAAACAGTATCTTTTATAAAGAAATCGTGAAATTAAACATAAAGCAAGAAAAGGGATTATCAAAATTAATTCTAAAATTATCGAGAATATAAGTTGAGAATTTCTCGTAAATAATTTTAAAATTAATATCTTCATTATCAAAAATTTAAATCTAGCCACTCTTCAAAATAAAGCAAAGACCAAATTAATAATCTTCTATTTTTGTTTCCAATTAAATGTTCATTTACTAATGATTTAACTACATTAGGATCAAAAAAATCATTTATTCTTGAATTAGTTTTCAATATTTTTGCCTTCACATATTCAAGACTTTCTCCTTTGAACCAACTAGCATCTGGTGCTGAAAAACCCTTTTTTTGATTTAAATATACTTCTCTTGGTAAATATTTTTTCATCGCTTCTCTTAAAATATTTTTGCCATCATTTGTCTTTTTAAAATAATTTTTTTGAGAGAAATCATTTTCATTCCATTCTTTATTATTAAAGATATTTTTAATTTTATATTTAATAGGTATCTTCATTGCAAAATCAACAAGATCATTATCTAAAAAAGGTACTCTAGTTTCAAGCGAATTTGCCATACTAATTTTATCCTCAATTACTAATAATCCATGAAGAAAAGTTTTAGCCTCGAAGTGAAGAGCCATATTAATATAATTTTCCATAGAATTTTTTTCACTCTTAAAATCTTCAAAAATTTCTTTAAATAATAATCTAGGGTCAAAGTAATTCAATTCTTTTCTTAATGGTTTAAATAAATTATCAAATTCATCTTTAGATAATAATCTTCGCCAAGAATTGAAGTATTTCTCTATGAAATCATTTTCACTTTTAGAAGAGATTCCATGCATATATCTCCAAGGATAACCTCCAAAGATCTCATCCCCACCGGTACCAGATAATACAACCTTAACAAATTTACTAGCTAATTTTGATACAAAATAATTTGGATATGACTGCCCAACTCTTGGCTCTTCAATATGATTTACTAAATCTTTCATTATTCTTTCCATATCACCAGATTTTAAAACTATTTCATAATGTTCTGTTTTAAAAGAATAAGACATTAGTTCAGCAATATTTCTTTCATCAAATCCGAGCTCTATACCAGTTGCAGAATTAAGATCGAAACCACAGGTGAAAGTCTTAAGGTAATTACTATTTCTTGAAACTAAGGATGTAATTGAACCGCTGTCTATACCTCCGCTTAAATAAGTACCCAATTCAACATCTGCGACCAAATTTCTTTTTATAGCTCTTTTAAATTGAAATTCAAGCTCTTCAACACATTCTTCTTTAGTAAGGCTTTTATCTTCATGAAAATTATAATTCCAATATGTATGAGTTTTAAGATTTTTTTGGTTTATATTAATTATCTTATAAGTTCCAGGTTCAAGGATCTGAACATTTTGGTAAAGAGTATTAGATGAAATAAAATTTTGAAATGTAAAGTATTCGGCTAGGCCATTATTATTTATTTTTTTTATAAATTTTGGATGAGCTGCAATTGATTTAATTTCAGAAGCAAAAATAAATCTAGAATCTTCGAATGAAAAATATAGTGGCTTTATACCGTAACGATCTCTAGCAATATAAAGAATTTCCTCTTCTTTATCCCAAACTGCTAAAGCAAACATTCCATTAAATAAATTAAAAGAATCTAAACCCCACTCTAAAAATGAATTAAGAACTACCTCAGTATCAGATTGAGTCCGAAATTTATGGCCTTTCATTAATAATAATTCTTTCAATTCCTTGTAGTTATAAATCTCACCATTGTAGGTAATAACATATCTAGAATTTTCACTTATCATTGGTTGCTTAGCAGCTTCAGAAAGATCGATAATAGATAATCTTTTATGTCCAATAGCTATCTTTTTATCAATAAAGCAGCCCGTATCATCAGGGCCTCTATGCAAAAGAGTCCCATTCATATCCTTTATTATTTCTCTTGATATGTCTTGAGGATTATTCGATAATACTCCAGAAATTCCGCACATTTATATTTAAAATTTATTTAATTAGTCATTGATTTTTTTTTCTTCTTTCTTCGACTTCAGATTTATGTTGAGCTCGCCATTTTATTAATTGATTCAAACCCTCCTTAAGTTTTATTTTGGCTTTAAAATTAATTTCATTTTTTGCTTTTTCAGGACATCCTATTCTATTTTTTACAAAAGTTGCTTGACTTCTCGGAGCATAGTTAATTGGTTTTTGAGAACCTGTCAAATCGATTAATATTTCAGCTAATTCCCTCAAGGAATGTCTTATTCCAGTTCCTACATTATAAAATGAATTATTTGCATCACTATTCATTGCACATAGATTTGCACTTGCACAATCATCAACTGAAACAAAATCGAAAGCTTCTGATCCGTCTCCAAGAATAGTTGGGCTATCACCTTTATCAATAGCATCTAGCATTTTCATTATTACCGCAATATATGCTCCACTATAGTCTTGCCTTGGACCATATACATTCATATATCTAAGACCTACAAAATTAAGGTCATATCTATAGTGGTATGCTCTTAACATTGCTTCACAGGAAATTTTAGTTGCACCATAAAAATTTTTATTATTGAAGGGATGATCTTCATTCATTGGCTCCGAAATTGCATCTCCATAAACCGAGGCTGATGAAGAATAAACTAATCTTTCAATACCATTTTTAATACAGGCATCCATTACATTAAATGTGCCTCTAACGTTTACATCGAATGCTGAACTTGGGTATTCATGACATTGAAGGAGCCATAGCGCTGCAAAATGAAAAACTCCATCAATATTTTCCATAGCTTTATTTAGTATATCGGTTTGCAAAATATCTCCACCAGCTTCAAAAATTTTCACTCTATGATCGTTTAGTGATTTACTTAAATTTTCTTGTCTACCTCTTACGAAATTATCATAAATGATTATTTCCTTTGCCTCTGTTTGAACAAGTTTATCTACTGTATGAGAGCCAATTAGACCAGCACCTCCAATAACAAGAAAACGTTTTTCTTTAAAATCCATAAAATTAGTCACTTAAAATATGATCTGCAAGTGCAAAACTTGCAGTAAATGCTGGAGAAATTGCATTTAAAATATGTGTTTCTTTAGAGCCCTTTAACATTATAAAGTCATCAACTAATTTGCTTTCATTTTTATTAAAAAGTTGTGATCTAATGCCAACTTTTTTAGACGGTATTAAATGCTTAGTCTCCAAATTAGGTACAAGTAATCTTGCTGACTTAATAAAAAATGGCTTCAAACCATTTAATGCTTGCTCAGTAGCATATTTTCTAAATCCCCCTTTATTTATGAAAAAAAGTTTTGAGATATCTTTAAAAAATTTTATTGAAGGAATTATTTCAATCCCTTTAGCTCCAGAATAATTTTCTCTTCCAAAAGCGGGAATAGCTGTTGGCCCAAGATAAGTAGTTCCATTTAAACTGGGCGTTATGTGTACACCCAAAAAAGGTACATTTAAATCTGGCACTGGATAAAGATTAGTATTAAATTTGAAAGGAGCTTTTTTACTTAATTCCCAATATATCCCTTTAAAAGGATAAATTGTAAATTCATTACCAACTCCAAAAAGGTGTGCTATTTTATCTGCCTGTAAACCTGCAGCATTATATAGATGTCCATATGAATAAGATTCTTTATTAGATAAAATAATTTTTCCTTCATTCTCAAAGACCTCCAAAGGATATGTACCTTTTAAAATTTCTACTCCTTGTTTTTTAAGATTTAACTCAAGTTTTTTTAAAATATCTTTAGGAGATACTACTGCAGTTTTTGGACTCCATATTGCTCTACCAGAGGTAGTTCTCCCATCTGGGACAATCTCAATAAACTTTTTTTCGTCAATAATTTCAATATTCGCTCCATTTTTTATACCCCTTTCATATAGTTGATCTAGTTGGCCATCTAAATCAGGAGACTGAACAGAAATCACCTTCCCACATTCAAGCACTTTAAGGTCATTTTCATTACACCATTTCTTTAATCTTTTTGCCCCTTCTATGCATACCTTTGCTTTTAATGAATCTGGCTTATAGTAGATTCCTGCATGCAACACTCCACTGTTTCTTCCTGAACTATGAAGACCTAATTCTTTTTCTTTTTCTACAACAATGATTTTAGCAAGTTTATTACTTTCTTTTATTTGATTAGCTAGTGAAAGGCCAACCATACCTCCACCAATAATTAGAAAATCAGTTTTAATCATTTATTAAATTTAAACTTATTTTTATTATTCATAATAGTTTTAAAAATATCGTAACAATGAATTTTTTAGTTCTGAATTTTGCCTCTTACTGTAATCCCATAATTATCTACAGTTTTATGAATTACTTTTAGATTATTTTTTTCAAACCAATTTAAGATTTCCTTAGGAGTATGTCTCGAGGATAATTGAGGGTGATACCAATCATAATTTATTAAAGAATTATCGTTAAAACTAAATTCATCATTCCAAAACATCTTAGAAAAAAAGTGATAAATAAATCTTTGTATTGTATACTCACCTTTCTCAATTCCTAGTATTGAAATACTTTTTTTTATCTTAATCTTTGAATTTATAGCAGATAAATTCTTTGCTAAATCAGTAATTTCATCAATAATTTCCATTGTATCTTCATAACTAAGATTCTCTATTTTTGATCTAATATAGTCATCACAATATTCTCTAATGGGAGCTTTCTTTTTATATAGATAAATTGCGATTTCGCCATTTTTATCTAAAATAGAAACCAAATTTTCAAATGCCTTCTCAGGATTTTCAGTATGATGAAGAACTTCTTGGCAATAAATCAAATCAAACTTTCCTAAAAATGACAAGTCTTTAAGCAAATCTGCTTCAAAAAAAGAAGCTTTTTTATATCTTTTAAGATTTTCAGCTGCAATTTCATGACTAGTAAGATCAGCACCTACAATTTCTGATGATTCTTCACAATAATCGCAAAATAGCTTTGTAACTCTTCCATTACCGCATCCAGCATCTAATATTCTTTTCTTACCATATAGCCAATCTTTTAATCCAGACTCTCCACAAATACCATTTCTTTTCAAGATCCACTGAAAGAAAGTTGACCCTACCTCATCTGTATTAAAATTTGAAGAAGGATTCTTATGCCACTTGTCATGAAAAGATTGGAATGTTTTTGTTCTCAATTTTTTATAATAAGTATAAATATTGTACCAAAGAATAAAAATTGAATATTATTCAAGTCTAAATCTCAAATGCCTAGGAAGATTCTCATTATTTGACAATGAAAATTCTGTTAATTCTATTGCACCTCCCCCACCACAATTAATTACTGGGAATCCATTTGGTGAATACAAAAGAATTTGCCCTTGCATTGCAAAATATTTAAAGCTAACTTCGTATTGGTTAGCTTTGAATATCCTAACAATAGAACTTTTATAAAAGCAGTAAGCACCTTCGAAAGGATAACTAGAAGCTCTTATAAGTTTTAAAATCTTATCGGAAGAAGATTCCCAACAAATTTTACTATCATCAGGAATTCGGGGATAAGATCTAATAGCTTCGCCTTCTTGCTTAATTGGTTTAAAACCATTCTTCAAAAAATTAATAGATTCAATAAAACCTTTTGGAATTTCTTTTGCGAACCATTTATATACATCACCAATATAAGTATTATCATTAAGATCAAAATATTTTTTTAGAACAATATCTCCAGTATCTAGACCCATAGGATCTATCATATGAAATGTCACAGCAAGTTTTTCATCTCCATTCAATATTGCCCAATTTGGACATGCATTACCTCTATATTTTGGTAAATCTGATCCATGAGCATTAATTATCCCAAAATTAAAATGTTTTACAGTTTCTTTTTTTATTAATGTAGGCCAATTCATAGTAATCCCAATATCGAGTGGATTATCTTCGAGAAATTTATTTACTTCTTCATTAAAATTTCTATAAAAAAAATATTTACATTTGAGTTTCTTTGATAAATTTTCAAAATCAATATATTTTGCTTCACTTTCAGGAGTATGCGTACATGTAATGATTAAAGATATTTCATGACCTTCACTGATTAACTTTTCTGCAGTATCAAGAAGCATTTTAGTTCTACCTATTAAAGCAATTTTCATTTTTTTTAATTATTTACTTCAATTTTGAAATAGATTTAGATTTGATTTTACTTTTTTCCATTTCTCGATTTAAATCATTGAAAAATGATAAAGTTCCATATCCAGAGTAGCGCATCTCTTTTGGACGGCCTAAGTTAAACCATTTATTATAAAAATTTTGGTCTGGGCTATTAAGTAATAGATGTATTGGATGAAAATCAAAAATAAAAACCTTATCAGTTTTTAAAGAATATTCAATAATATTTTTTGAGAACTTTTCATGATCATTAAAAAATAAACCTGAATTAAAATCCATATTATCCATATAGAATATAGGGTATTCATAGATTCCCCATGGATACCTAAAAGGTTTAACCTCAGCAAGAGGGGGTAAAGTAATATTACTTACATACTTAAAGTCTGACTTAAATAAATTAACTCCCAAACGTTGAGTATAAGCACAAGAATGGGATCTTACTCCTGTTATCTCCTTATGTCCAATCCAGTCTTTTTTCATTTTTAAAATCACATTCATCCATTCTGATGTAATAGTCTCATCCAAATAAGGATGTAATGCAATTTCATGATGTGAATAGTTTTCACTTGTAAATGACTCAAAAAATTGAGTACAAAAAAAAGTTCCTTCTCCAAAAATCTTTATCTCGCGAAGAAAAATACTAAGAAGTTCTTCGGTCATATGATCTGTATCGAATGTTAAAGCAATCAAATTAAAATGGAAGAATAAACTTTGCTTTGAATATTAGCAATTCTTTCTGCAGAATGATAATTAACAATCCAATTAATTGATTCTCTAGAAATCTTTAGATAATTTGAATCTGAAGAGAAAAGTTTAATAATTTGAATGCCTATTTCTTTAGGATCATTAGCTGAAATTAATGGAGGTGCTTCACCAAAAAAATTCTTATTGATTTTGTGATTAGCAGCGGTTAAAACTGGACAACCTAAAGCTAGCGCCTCAAAAGTACATCCACTTATTACAGATATTGCAAATTGATCAACTAATAAATCATATTTTAAATACATATCCCATAGTTTGGATTTAGGTTGAAGTGGAATCCATTCAATATAATTTTCTATTTTGAGTTGAGAAATTAAGTCTTTAGTTTCTTCCACATCAACTCCCCACTCGACTAAAGATAATTTAAAAGGGAAATTATTTTCAATAAGAAAAGGCAAAGCTTTTATAAAAGTATCATTGCCCTTTGAAAGGCAGATATCATTATCGGTCCAATGCTGACGACAAGCCATTATAAACTTATAAGGAGGGCAAATTCTCCTCTGAAAAAGACGATTTGAAGCATAATTATGCAGTCTTTTATAGTTAAAAGCATGGGGAATATAATGTTTTTTTTCATTATCAATTTTCAATTTTTCAACAGACTCTAAATTATCCTGATCACAATTTGTAATAAATACTGCCCTTGCCTTCTTATAACTTAATGATGTTAATCTTGCAACTGGATTATTTTCAAAAGGTATAGTTCGTAAAGTTCCGTGTTCATAAGCTATATATGGATATTTTTCGCACAACATAGGAATTAAAGGATCGGTTGAGTAAGCCTGAATTAAATCGTAATCATTTAGAAGATTTAGAATTTTATTTATATTATTAGAAAATTGTATAATGTCATTTGAACACAATTGATCCTTTCGATTTGGGAAATATTTTTTAAAGTCATCTAGTAAAGACTTTATTTGTTTTTCTGAAAGATAATTTTTTTTGCTCAAAATCTTGTACTTAAAAAATAGTTTTTTAAGAGATTTAAAATTCTTAGATAATTTTTTATAAATTATGGTATTGAATAGAATAAAAGAAATTAAAAAATAATTTTTTATTTTTTTAAAAGTTTGGGAAAAAATTTTATAAAGTTTCTCTAAAACTCTATAGGTTTTTTTAAAAAAGTAATTTTTTATTTTTTTAAAAGTTTGGGAAAAAATTTTATAAAGTTTCTCTAAAACTCTATAGTTTTTTTTAAAAAAGTAATTTTTTATTTTTCTGAAAGTTTGGGGAAAAATTTTATAAAGTTTCTCTAAAACTCTATAGGTTTTTTTAAAAAAGTAATTTTTTATTTTTCTAAAAGTTTGGGAAAAAATTTTATAAAGTTTCTCTAAAACTCTATAGGTTTTATTTAAAAAATAATTTTTTATTTTTCTAAAAGTTTGGGGAAAAATTTTATAAAGTTTATCTAAAACTCTATAGGTTTTATTTAAAAAATAATTTCTAATATGAAGTAGAATTTTAACAATTCTAATAGTATTTTTTATAAGGAATATTAAAATTTCAGATTTTAATGTTTTATTATAATATTTAAGTAAAACCCAATAAAAATTTTTTAAGATTGATTTTTTATTTTTATATATTAAATAATTTACACATAAATTAAAAGGTCCCTGACAAAACCATCTTGGCCTTCTATTTAAGTTTGTATTTAAATAATTAGACCAATCAGGATTAAATTGATTTACTTTGAGAGGATCTACTTCAAATTCCTCCCATTCAGGACAACCCATTATATGGTAATAGTCATAGCAAATTACATCTGAAATTATGTCAAATGAATTTAAAATTAAGGCGTTATTATATGCATTGTTGGCAATATTACCAATATGCAAAATTTTGGGATAGCGATTATATTTTTTTTTAAATTTTTCTACAAAAATTTCAACTTCTAATTGCATTCTTAATCTCAGTTATCCTAATCATATGAATTTCCACAAATATATTCTGGATGCAAAACAAAAATAATTTTGTGGCCTAAGGGTATATTATAGAGCCATTTTTTTAATTCATTAATATTAGCTTTCCATCTAAAAGTTTTGTAACCATTAATATATGAAGCAATTGCCCAAGAATCTTTCCCAAGAAGCCAACATTGAGCTCCTATTTTAAAATCGCATGAAGGATTATCGTATACCCATTTATAAAACCAATCTTCTGAATGTATATTGGCATCATTTAGATTAGTAATGAAATTTTTTACTGAGTTTATATTTATAAATTTTTTTGGCCTACTAAAAGTACCTTCATAAGATAAGTTTAATTCTTCTAAACTTAATTTTCCCAATTGTTTGTCTAACCTTTTTTCAATTTTTAAATTATAGTTTGCAAAAAGTTCATATTCTTTAAAAATCTCATAATTCTCTGCACCATATATCGGGGCACTATTATGCGCAACAGTTCCTCTTATAGGAATTCCCAAAGATCTTATCCATTCTATTTCTTTTTTTAATATTTCAATCCCATCTAAACCCCAATTACATGAAACTCCAAAAGCGTCATTATGTATTCCAACTTCATTTCCATTAATTGCTATGTTCTTGATCCAATATTTTAATTCAGGATTTCTTACTATTAGATTATCTTGTTTTGAAGCGTAATATGGCGATGTATGTAGGAAATAAAAGCTTCCTGGGATACCTACTCTTGCTAGGTATCTTGAAGCTTTTACTGCAGTTCTAGGCAGATTATCAATATCATGTCTTAAACCTATAATATTTTTTTTAGGATCGTTTATTTGATCAATTTCATAAAGTGGCAAAACTCTTAAATTTTTATTATCATCTAGTATTTGAATTAATTCTTTATAGTATTCAAAAGAATTTCTTAAATCTGTTAGAGAATCGTAAACAGATTGAAAGTATAAATTATTATCTTGGTTTCCTTCAAAAAATTTTATTGTATTAACTACTTTTGACTTATTATAATTTTGTTCATCGATTTTTGGATTATTTAAATAAAAATTTTTGAAGAGGAACAAATTAGAGAAAAAAGAAAAATTTAAACTTATCTTTTTTTTATAAAAAATTATCCTCTCAATTAAAAAATTTTTAGAAAAATTACCAAATCTTTTTACTAAATTATTTATCATACTCTTGCTATGATCCTAGTCTCATATATAACATCTTTTAGGCCTGTTCTTAGTGGAGAAATTTGAATATCCTTACAACCAAATTCTTTGAGTTTTTGACCAACTCTATTTGGAGAAATATCATTATAAAAACAATTATCCTTTTCAGAGAAAGAATATCTATGTTCTTTTAAGTCAGGAAACCATCCTCTATATGCAGTTAAATATATCCACTTTTTACTTGAATTAATCATAGATGGAATAAAAGCATCCATATCATAACTATTATCAATAGTTCCACTAGAAAATACTAAATCAGCCTTTTTTTTCATGGGGCTTTTTATAAAATCTTTGCAAAAATAATTATGAAAATTATTTTTTCTATTTTTCTTACACCAATCGATATTAGATAATGAAATATCTACACCGTTATATTCTAAGTCTTTAAAGATTTGACTATATCCAACACCTATTCCGCAGCCATAATCGTATATTGTCTTAATTTCATCAGCAGAACTTTCTTTTGACTTTACCCACTCAATCATATCTTTATGAAGATTTATTCTTGTATCAAACATCCATTGATACCAACTTGGATCCTTAACTTCCTTTATCCACACAGATCCATAATTTTTAGGTTTCCAGTATGTTGGCTTTTCTTTAAAATATCCAAGTCTTTCCATGGTTTTAGTAGCAACTTTACAAAATATTTCTCTATCGTTACTATTCCAATTTGTCCAATGAGGAAATAACGAATTCTTATCAACATAAACATTACGACTTTCCAAAGAATTTAATTTGCTATCAAGAGCTTTTTTTATTATGGAATTATTTTCAAATTTTATATTTAAGAAATCAGCTAATTTCAATATATCCTCAGTATTCGGATTATCATAAGATATTCTAAATAAATTATTTCTAGGTAAATTTTCGAAACTATCAAGATATATAGAATTAACCTTATTCCAATAAAAAGAACACATTTCAAATCTTGTGCAATCATCCCACCTCATAAAAATTTCATTGTCTTGAGAAATTAAAGGTCTTGGTCTTGAATAATCAGATGTGTCATAATTTAAAGGTAGATTAGCTGCATTGAAAAATGCAGTAGATGATACTTCCTCAATATCTTTGCATTCTCTGTATACAGTTCCAAACTTTTGATTATGCCAATTAATAAGTGAGGTCACAACATCTCTACCATCTTTATAGATATAAACAAATTTACAATTATATAAATTATTTATTTCAGAAACAAAAGGTGCATATGTGACATTTTTTTCACCATATATAACCTTGGCATTTGATTCGTCTTTATAAAATTCCTCAAACCTTTTAATTATTGTATCTTTGATTGTCTCAGTAGGATTATTTAATTTATTTTCCATCATTAATCTGGTTTCTATATTTAAATTAGGAATAGGCTCAGAAACTGTATGGGAGTTAATTGCTAATCCCAAAACATTTATTAATGAAGTAGTACCACTTCTTGCAACGCCGACAACTAAAAAAGGTTTATTCATAATAAAAACTATTTAATTTTGAAAATCTAAATTATTCAATTTTTTATAATTCATCATGCTGCCATATGACCTGAGGATAATATATTGCGTTGCTTGGGTAACCATCGCGAATAACATTTAATAAAAATCTCTTATGATGTAGTTCGAAAAAATTATTTGAATTAGGTTCAGCTGGTAATAAACCTATAGAGAGTAAGTATTCACCCTGCAGAAGTTGATTTTCCTTAAAGAAAGCTGATATTTTTCCAAATTTATAAGGGGACTTATTATATTCAAAATCATATTGAAATTCAAGTTCGCTATCCTTTTTTGGATTTGCATTTGAGAACTGAGCAATTAAAAGTTCGTCTGATGATCTTCTAATCCCAATTGCCAAGGCCAATGGTTTATCTAATGAAATAGATTCATAATTTGATTTATAAATAACATCAATTCTGAATTCTTCAAAAGTTCTTATTGTGTTGGTCAATTTATTTTCATGATTCAATATTCTTATACTCTTTATGGTTATATTATTTGTTCTATAGACGTCATCATGTAGTGCGGGTATGCTATCAAAAAGTTTGTTCTCAGAAATATTCTTTAATCTATCAATTGCTGGAATAAATTTATTATTTTCCTCTTTTTTAATATTTTTATTATTTAATTTTTCTACTGATTTTTTTAAAAGTTTATTTTTTGATAACTTTTCGTGTATGAAATAATCATACTTTCTGCAAATTTCGGAAGCTTTACCAATATCCTTCAAACAACCATTCTCAATCCATATTGCTCTTTGACATAAAGAACTAACTAAATATGATGAGTGACTTACAAAAAGAACAGTTGCACCACTCCTACATATTTCTTTGATTTTTTCTAGAGACTTAACTATAAAATATTGATCACCAGCAGCAAGAGCTTCATCAATAATAAGGATCTCAGGGTCAACACTTATAGCAGTACTAAAGGTTAATCTTGCCTTCATTCCGCTTGAGTATGTTTTGAAGGGTTGATCAATAACATCTTCTAATTCAGAGAATTTTATAATTGAGGGAATTTTATCTTCAATTTTTTTCCTACTCATACCAATACACATACCTCCCATCACAATATTCTCCCTGCCTGTATATTCTTCGTGAAATCCTGTCCCAAGTTCTAAAATCGCAGAGATTCTCCCCTTTGTTCTAACAGTTCCACTCGTTTTCTCTAAGGTTCCTGATAATATTTTCAGTAAAGTACTTTTGCCTGCTCCATTGGTTCCTATAATTCCAACAACTTCACATTTATTGATTTCAAAATTAATATTTTTTAAAGCTTTAAAAGTAGTATGAGAATTTTTCTTAAAGAAAAATTCTTTCAAAATATCTTTAGGATTATTATAGACCTTGTAGATTTTAGATAAATTTCTTACTTCAATTGCAAGTTGCTTTTTTTTCATGAAATTCAAAGAATATTTCCAAACTGATTTTTTAAATTTTTAAATAAAATATATCCAAAATGAAATGAAAGCAGACTTAAAATTAAGCTTATAAACCAAGAATAAGGATGTTTTAAAGTTCCAAAGAATAGTATATCTTGATAACACCATATAAAATGACTAAAAGGATTTAGATATAAGATGAATTTTAATTTCGAAGGTAAAAATTCTGGAATATAAAAAATTGGCAATAAATAAATTCCAACAATTGTTATTATTTGCACTACATCTTTAGTATCTCTAAAAAACACTCCTATTGCCGAAAGAAAAAAAGATATTCCAGTCATTAAAGATAACTGTAATCCGATAATGATTGGAAGAAGAAAATAGGATAAATGAAAAACTTGATTGGCAAAAACAATATAAAGAAATAGGATTATTAAAGATATAAATTGAGTTAATAAAGAAACAAAAACACCTTTGATAGGTAAAATCTCAATTGGGAATACAACTTGTTTAACTAATGATGAATTAGAGGTTATTGCTGTGCAGCTTTTAATTATTGATTCTTGTATAGAAAGCCAAGGCACTAGTCCCGATAAAATATATGTTGTATAGTCAGATTCAAAAATCATATTGTCTGGTAATCTAATTTTAAAAACATAAGCGAAAATAAATACGTACAAAGCCATCAAAAAAGTAGGGTGTATTATCACCCAAATCAAACCAAAAGCTTGCCCTGCATATCTATCAGAGAATTCTCTCCTTGTCATTTCTACAGTTAGTTGCCTATTAAAATAAATTTTTTTTAATATTTCAATGCTCATGATTTTTTATTTTTATTAAATTTATGATTAAAAACAAAAACCAGCACTGCAATGATTTTTGATTGTGTAATAATAATTCCATCCATAATATTCATTATTTAATTCTTTTTTTGAAGAAGTCTTCACATAATAAAATGGTTCTTCTACAAACCCATCTCTTAAGTATTTCCAAGGATCTTTTTCACCCATCATACTCATAAAGTCATTTTTCTCTAAATGAACTTTTCCTCTTAAATTATTTAAAAGAGATAAATCTTTATGAATCTTATAAGCACTTAAGATATTATTATTCGAATCATAAAAAAAATTACCTTTATCCAATAAATCTGCATCAAGAGCTAATGGCTTCCCATCAAGGTATGCTTCTGCAATAACATGATTTGACAATTGCACTACTCTTCCTTTAATTCCAATAGTTTCAAGACCATCAAGAATTAATCTATTTGTTTGTCCACAATGAGCAACTTTATTTTCAAGCATCCAAATGGGATCATATACCATTTGACCATTTTCTAGAAGAGGAGGTTTTTCAGGATGTACAATTTTGTATTGTAAAAAAACTACCCATTTTTTTATTTTTGCAAGATCGTTTTTTTCTTTCTTTGTTACACAATAAAAAATATCTGATAATATCCTACGTCTATTT
>MDSZ01203500.1_pt1 | contig 27707 bp, 27 predicted proteins | sample 811201 | NCBI WGS metagenome assembly MDSZ01 (sample SAMN05326647, study PRJNA326480) | marine metagenome | isolation source: seawater | place: Indian Ocean: North | collected 2010 | reverse complement strand
TACTTCTATTTTATTTTCTTTACACCAATTCTTAAGTCTTTTTGCACCATTAATACAAACTTTTGCTTTTAAAGAATTTGGTTTGTAATAGATGCCAGCATGAAGAACACCACTATTTCTTCCTGAGCTATGAAGGCCTAAGGCCGATTCCTTTTCAACTAATACTAATTTTTTAAATTTTTTACTCTCGATAAGTTGATTTGCCAATGATAAACCAACCATTCCTCCACCAATTATTACGACATCACAATTTATTGTTTGCAAATTTATTTATTTATCTCTAATTTATTTAAGATTAAAGCATATTAAGACTAATAAGGCAGATTTTATGGATACAAAGATAAAGAAATTTAAGATTTAATATCTTTAAAGTCTTTCTCAATAAATCTTCCATTACTTAGGCTCAATATTCTATCGCAATATTTGAGACTATTTATTCTATGGGCAATCATTATAATTGTTATTTCTTCAGAAGTATCAATCAAATTACTCATGATTTGTGATTCAGTTTTAGTATCCAAGGCACTTGTAGCTTCATCTAATATTAAAAAATTTCTTTTTTTATATAAAGCTCTTGCAATTCCAATTCTTTGTCTTTGCCCTCCGCTTAATCTAACTCCCCTTTCTCCAACAAATGTCTTAAAACCATCAGGACAGCTCCGAATAAAATCCAAAATCCTGGCAGTTTTGCAGACATTCTCTAATCTCTCAAAATCTATCTTTTCATAGAGGGTACCAAAAACTATATTCTCAGCAATTGAGGTATCTGCTAAATATATATTTTGAGGGACATGGACCAATGAAGATTGCCAAGCAGCCAATCTTTTTGGATATTTTTTTGAATGAATGTTTTTCCCATCAATTAAGATTTCTCCACTAGTTGGAATTATTAATCCCATAATTAAATCAATTACTGTACTTTTACCAGCACCAGTTTCGCCTATGATCCCTATTTTTTCGCCTTTTCTAATTTCAATATTTAAATCTTCAAAGATTCTTATTGATTTATCTCCATATCGGAAATTTACATTATTAAAGACAATATTTTCACTAAAAGACAAAGATCTTGAGATTGAGAAATCGTGTTTTTGAATAGGTTGATTAACTATGTTCAGAATATTTACTAAACTCTCTTTGCTACCTTTTGGAATTGCCCAGCCCTCATATGCCTTTTGAACCATTGGTAACAATCTCATAGCACCCAACGCAAGGGCCCCTAATGTAGGCAAAGCTTCTTCAAGACCTCCATTTTTAACAAGAGCAAAGCCTAATATTGCTATTAGAGATGTACCCAAAGGTTCTAATAGAAGTCTTGGGTAATAACTAAGGAAAGCTCTTTTAGCCTCAAATTTCCTTAGTGGCCTATCAGTTTTAGAATAAAATTCCGAATAAATATTTTGTGTTCTATCCAATATAATTTCTCTAATACCTCCGAGGCCCTCTTGCAATAATTTTATTAATTTTCGATTAAAACTAACTACATTTATGCTTACAATTCGTAGAGAATTACTATTTATTTTGATAGAGAAGAAATATGTAGCAAGAATAATTAAACCAGTACAGAATGCAGCGCTAAAATTAATAAGAAATAAAGTTGATACTATTCCAATTGTTATTAAGATTGAAGAAATGAATTCTAATGATGGTCTAATAATATTGAATATTGTTAAATTTACATCTTGAGAAATGGTTGATATTAATTTGCTACTGTTATTCCGCAAATGTTCCTTATAAGGCTGATAAAGTGTCTTTTCGTATGCTTCAATACTTAAATCAGAACCAATAGCTGCAGCTACTCTTCCATTTATCCATATATTAAGCAACCTTATTACTGCAGAGAAAATAGAAGCCGTGACGAATAATATTGTTATTGGGAAAAGCATTTCATTTTGATCTTTTACTCCCGAAAATAAAAGTAAATTTTTAATGAAATCATTATCCCAAAGACTTTGTGGATCAACTAAAACAGATAAAAATGGTACTACAGAAGCAAGGCTCACAACTTCAGCCAAGGTACTTATAAACATCAAAATTGTAAGAAAAACAAGTTGTCTCCTTCTTTTTCGCCTTAATTTTAACCACAGAATTTTTAATAGGATGATTGTACTTTTTTCTTTTTCAATAAAATTATTCATTATAATTTTAGTTTTTAGATATATATTTTTTTTGTTTGAAGCAAATTTTTGATTTTTCGATTTTCTATCAAAGTTATTCAATAATTTTCAGCTTATATTATATAACTTTTTAAAGCTATTGTTATTTTTTGTTCGAATAATAAACCATTATCAAAAAGTTATTAATTCAAATTACACAATTGCATAAAATAGTTAAACTGAATATTATAAAAACTTATAAAAATTAAGTTTGAGTTTCTTCTTTCTCACTGCCTTCAATTGCCTTAGATAGATCTCTGAGCAATAAATATAGATTTTTTACTAAAGGATTCTTAAACACTTAATTTAGTAATTATTTGCAATGAAATCAAAACTTCCTGTCCCTAATTATTCTTTAAGCAGATTAAATCAAAAAATAAAATTCAGATTCGGATTATTCATAACAATAATTGGATTAACTTTTCTTATTTTCTTATCGCAAAATCCTGTAATCAGCCCAGATAGCGAAGATATATTAAAAATGGCATCAATCTTTTCAAATAAAGGTTGCATCTCTTACTTAGAGAATTGCCAGCCAACTACCACTGATCATGGCCCTTTTTACCCTCTTATTGCATCGATATTATATAAATTCAAAGTCCCACCAGAATTATTTATCATATATGCGCAAACACTATTTCATATAATTTGTTGTGCACTATTTGGAATTTACATAAAAAATAATTACAAGCTCAAATCAGTTGAAGCTTTTATATTCTTCGGTTTAAGTTTGCTTAATCCAATTTCATTAGGTTGGCAAAGATATATTCTTCCTGATGCTTTTTGTCTTGATATTTGCTTATTAGTTTTAATCCTAATTGATATGTACAATACTCATAATGAATACAAACTACTTTGTTTAAGTGGGGTATTAATTTGTATAGGCTCACTTTTTAGGTATGACTCATATATTCTATTAATTCCGTTAATTTCTAGTTTCTTTTTCAACAATCAGAAAAACTTAAAAAACAGAAAGTCTAAATTAAAATTTATTTTACTAGTATTTAATCTCTTTTTAATATCCTCAATTACTCTATCAATATGGGTAACAAGAAATATTAAATTAGGGTTACCTCCAATAAGAGAATCATTCTTTAGCGCACACCATGATATAAAACCTGAAGTAATAGATTGGATCAAATCATGGACTATAAGTACGTATGATCTACCCAAAGGGATATATCCTTATCTTTCACCTGACGAATTAGTAAAAGTTACACCACCCACTTGGGCTCTTAGTGATGAACTTAATAATGCAATAGAGGAGGATCCTCAACTTAGAAAAGAAAATACAGCCATACTCGCAAAAGAAAAAGCAAAATTAATAAGATCAAACTTTTTACAGAATAACTTTAATAATCTAAAACGGATTTTATGGATTTCTCTAGGTCCTTTCTATAGTGGGGGGTTAAATATTGAAAAGCCACCAAGCTTTTTGGATTTAAACATATTAAAAATGGCCTCTATAAAGTTTTTAAATTTCTTTATGAGAATAATTATTTATTTATTGACCATCAGAACATACCTAAGAAAATCATTTTTTTCTCTCAAAACATTACATCCAGCATTGATATTTTTAATTGTTGATATTGGGTTTTGTCTTTTCCTTGGACAACTAGAACAAAGATACATAAATGATTCAATACTATATCTTCAATTCTCATTAATCTTTTTTCTCTTGAGAAACATGAAATCTAAGGCCTGCGTAAACTAACATTCAAAAAATTAAATTGACCTTAAAATAAGGTCAGTTTCAATAACACTTATAAAAATCATAAGAGTTTTTATGATTTTATTTTTAAACTTATTGATCAAATAAAATGTGAGATTGATTTAAATATCTTTACATCTTTTCAAAAGTGTTGTCTTTTTATCACAATAATCATTTCTTAAAACATTTCTAGATATGGAAAAATCGAATTTGCTTTTGTGAATTATCATTAATATCACTTAATCTACTCAATTTATTTGTATACTAATTACCTAATAAGAAAAATCATAATTTAGAATAAATAGAAATTTTATAATGTAATTATCTAAAAGTATTTGGCAACTATTAGACCATTTGATAGGCTAGTTAGTGTTTATAAGGATAATTTCTGAGAAAGAATGTTTTTAAAGGATCAATCTGATATCAGAAAATGCTCCTCATGCGATAATGGCTTTTTGACTGAAAAATTATTTGAAATATCAAATCTTCCTCTTGTAGATTCATTTTCTAAAAGTTCAGAAAGTGCTAAAAAGGTTCCAACGTCAACAGTAACTATTAGATCATGCAATTGCTGTAAAACAGTTCAAATCGATAATCCTATTAATCCTGTTAACTTGTATAAATCATATATTTACGATTCAAAAAGTTCACCAGATCTTGAGAATCATTTTGAAGGATACCTTAATGACTTAAACACAAGAGGCCTCTTAAATAATTCTAGGATTTTAGAGATAGGAATCAATGATGGTCTCCTTGCTGAAAAGATAATTGATTCAAAACCTTTATCATATGTTGGCATAGACCCTTCTCCTCAAAGTGCATCTATCAAAACTCAAGGTATCTCTATTATTAATGATTTCTTTTCCTCTGATTTAATAAAAGACCACAATTTAGAAAAAGGGACAGTTGATTTAATTTTAGCCAACCATGTTTTGTCCCACATTCCTAATTTAATAGATACCTTTAGGTCTATTAACCACCTATTAACAGCTGAAGGTATATTAGTATTTGAAGTTCAGTCATTAGCACATATGCTTGAGGGCGGAGGTTTTGACTATATCTATCATGAACATATTTTCTACCATACATTGGAGTCACTCAATATTCTTCTAACTGATTCTGGTCTAAGAATTTATGATGTATCTCTCACACCTGTAAAAGGTGGTTCATACAGGATCTTTGCATGCAAAATTGATGATGAGAGAGAAAATAGTGCAAGGCTAGATTATTATAAATTCTTTGAGAAGCTTATTAAACCTCATTCAAATGAAAGGTGGAGCTTGATGAATAACCACGTTTCAACCATAAAAAGTAAAATCCATCATGTTTTAGAAAATTGCAACAAAAAAATCCTCGGTTATGGTGCCTCAGCAACAGGAACAGTACTTTTAAGGTATTTGGAGCTAGATAATTTGTTGGAATCAATCATTGATGACAACACAAAGAGACAAGGTTTATATGCTCCAAAGTCAGCATTACCAATATTAGATAGTTCCTCAATAAAAAATGATTCTTTAGTTTTATGTCTTGCTTGGAGGCATTATGGTTATTATAAAAACAAATTAGAGAATATTAACCATATCGTACCAATGCCCTTTCTTCAACATTTTGATAATAATATAGATTGAAAATTTAGATTATTAGATTTTAAATATGAAGCGAATTCTTAAATTTACAGCTGCAATTGCAATTGGTTTATTCAACACTAACTCATTTGCCAAAGAAAAGATAATTAATGGTTATGAAATAAAGCCTCTTGCTGATCTTAGAAATGCAAACCTAGTTGGTGCAGACCTGAGAGATATTTATTTAAGCCATTCAGATTTAACAGGGGCTAATTTAAAAGGAGCCAATCTACAAAATACCTATTTAAGGAATTCAAACCTAAGCAAGGCCAACTTAAAGAATGCAAAGTTAAGGGGCTCTGATCTAGCAAATGCTGTTTTAATCGATGCAAATTTACATAAAGTTGATCTAAGTGAAGTAAATATGACTGGGGCAGATCTTAGTTACGCAAATATTAGTAACTCAAATCTAGAGAATACAAGCCTTCAGAAAGCAAAAATTAATAATGCAAACTTAAGTAACTCTAATCTAATTAGATCAAGTCTTTGGGAAGCAGAAATGAAAAATACAAATCTCAGTGGTGTTAATTTCAGTTATGCAAACTTAAGTGATGCAAACTTAAGTGAATCAAACCTGACTAATGCAAACTTAGTTAAGGCTAATCTTTGGAGAACAAATTTAAGTCGTGTGAATTTAAATAAAGCCAATTTAAAACAAGCACAGCTTAATGGTGTAATACTAAATGGCGCAAATTTAAAAGGAGCCAATTTTACAAAAGCTAATTTAATTGGTGCTGAACTTTATGACACCAATCTTTCTGGAGCTATTCTAAAAAATTCCAATATGATTGCTGTTGAAGGTCTTAAAGAAACAAAACTAAATTCTTGTCCTTATTTTTTATCATATAAATGGGTATGTGAGCAGAAGATACTAAGGTTGCGTTAAATCAAAAACTAAGTCTTGATCGTTTTACTTTTAATATTGACTACATAAATTAATAAACTAAAACATAGATTAAATATGCATCGATGGATAATTCCAATAATTCTACTAAGATAATGAGTAAATAAACATATATCTAAGAAATTAAAAACAGATAATTTGATTATGAGTTTGAATCTTTTCCTACTTAAGGAACTTTCAGCAAAAATTGGAGAGGATTCATTGTTAATACAAGCGAACGGTGGCAATACTTCTTTAAAAGAAAATGGTGTGCTATGGATAAAAGCATCTGGGAAGAGATTAAAAAATGCTTTAAATGAAAATATTTTTGTAGGCTTGGATCTAGAACTATTAAAAAGTGAAATAAGAGATAATACATATAATGAAAACATACCAATAAAAAACATATGCGGTTCGAAGTCTAAATCATCAATAGAAACAAGCTTACACGCACAATTAGATCAATCTGTTGTTTTGCATACCCATTCAATAGATGTCATAGCTTGCAGTATGGCTTTCGAGTCAAAAGAATATTTCAGCGAATCGCTTCAAGGAATTAATTGGAATTTAATACCATATTGTAGGCCTGGACTTCCACTAGCTAAAGCGATTAAAAAAGCCCAAGATTTAAATCCATCTAATGTATTAATACTTGCTAATCACGGTTTAGTAATTAGTGAAGACACAATAGAAAAAGCAGAACGGCTTCAAAAAGAGGTATTAGACAGACTTAAACAAATCAAAAGAAAATTCTTATGTCCCGATCTTAAGAAATTAGAGGATATAGTTCAGAAAATCCCTAATGCAAGACTTCCAAAGGATAAAATAATACATAGTCTAGCTCTTGATTCATGGAGTTATGAGCTGGTTAGGAGAAATTCTTATAGCCCTGACCATGTTGTTTTTTGTGGGAAAGATCCATTGATTTTTGATAAAACATATCAACCTAATAGAAATAAAGTATATGGAATTGTCAGAGGAAGGGGTGTTATACTTCTCGAAAAAGCAACTCCTACCACAGAAGAGATGCTAAAAGCTCAGGCTGAAATATTTTTAAGGATACCTCCTGGTCAGAAAGTACGTTTCTTAACAGATTTAGAGTGTGATGAGTTAATAAATTGGGAAGCAGAAAAATATAGAAGAAAATTAAATACTTTAAATAAGGTCAAATAAATGCAAATTGTTATCCCCATGTCTGGGAAGGGCGAAAGATTCCTACGTGCAGGTTATAAATCTCCAAAACCACTTATTGAGGTTAATGGTAAACCATTAATAGGACATATTTTAGATCTATTCCCTGGTGAGGATAATGTGATTTTTATTTGTAATGAAGAACATCTTGAAACAACAAATATGAGGGAAACACTTAAGAAATATTGTCCTCAAGGGGAGATCATTTCAATAAGACCTCACAAACTTGGTCCTGTTTTTGCAGTTTCCAAAGCTTTTAATTATATTGATGACAATCTTCCCACAATTGTTAACTATTGTGATTTCTCCTGCTATTGGGACTACAGAAAACTCAAAAATTGGCTCCGTGAATGTAATCCAGATGGTTGTATACCTGCTTACAGAGGTTTTCATCCACATTCACTATCTGGGAATAACTATGCATTTATGAAAGTTAAAGATGGTTGGATGCAAGAGATACAAGAAAAAAAAGCGTATACATCAAATAAGATGCAAGAATACGCATCAAGTGGAACATATTACTTCTCTAAAGGAGGTCTATTAAAAAATTACTTCTCAGAAGCAATATCTAAAAATATGCTTGTTAATAATGAATACTACTGCAGTGTTGTTTATAACTTAATGGTGAAAGCTGGACTTTGTGTAGCTGTCTATGAATTACAGCATTTTATGCAATGGGGTACACCTGAAGATTTAAAGGAATATTCGAGATGGTCTAATACTTTTGAAGCAATTATTTCGAAGAAAACCTCAAGAAAAATTATTTTTAAGGGTACAACTTTAGTTTCTATGGCTGGCAAAGGTAGCCGTTTCTCTAAAGAAGGTTACAAAATTCCAAAACCACTAATTGAGGTTAATGGTCAACCTATGTTCATACAATCAGCGAAAAGTCTTCCAAAATCATCAAGATATCACTTTGTAGCATTAAAAGATTCTAATATTTCAGATCGTGCTGACATTATTTCTCAAGATCTTTTTAAAAAAACAGAATTTACATTATTAAATGAAATAAGTGAAGGTCAGGCTTGCTCTTGCTTTGCAGCGCTTGAAAAGATCCCTCTTAATGAACCTTTAACTATTAGTGCCTGTGATCATGGAGTTATTTTCAATGAAAAAAAACTTTTGCACTTGTTTGATAATAAAGATATTGATATTATTATTTGGGTTAATCGAGGGCACCCTGATGCGATAAGGAGACCAGAGAGTTATGGATGGGTTAATTTAAATAGCAATCATATAAAAAGCGTCTTAGTAAAAGAATGTCCTAATAATCCATCTTCTGACCCATTAATTATTGGCACTTTTACTTTTAAAAAAGCCGAAATATTTAAGAATTGCTATGAAAGATTATTGGCCAGAAATGGTAAGGTTAATAACGAATTTTACATAGATAGTTGCATTAATGATGCCATTTCAATGGGCTACAAATGTCAAATTTTTGAAGTGGATCACTTCTTATGTTGGGGGACACCTCAAGATCTAAAGTGTTTTGAGTATTGGCAATCCTGCTTCCATAAATGGCATAGTCATCCATATTCCTTTGGTAAAGATAATTTTAATGATAAAAGTTTATCTAAGTTGCCAGATTACTTATATTCAAAAAACTATAAGCTCCCTTCTCGGCTAGGAAATATTTCTTAAAAGTAAAAATATATTTTTGCTATTTAATTAGCCTATTGACTCTATAAATTATTCTATAAATAATTTTTTTTATGTATATTATCTTTAATTAAAGTTTTAATAAATCCTAACCTGATGTATTTAAAAAATTTTAATTGAACATATAATTTGATTATTAATCCCTCTGGTTTACCTCTTTGAAGACCTTATCTATAGTTTTGCCGTGTTATAACGAAGAAGGTAATATACCTCTGTTGCTGAAAAATTTTGAATTAGTTATAAAACGAGATGATATAGAAGTAATACTTGTAGATAATGGTTCAACAGATAAATCTGAGCAGATATTAAAAGATCTTATCCCCAAATATAATTTTGCAAAAACCATCCGAGTAAATATTAATAAAGGTTATGGTCATGGAATAAGATGTGGACTAAAAGTTGCTCAAGGTAAATACCTTGCATGGACACATTCAGATATGCAAACTCATCCCAAAGATGTTATACAGGCACTTAATCTGATTGAGAAAAATTATGATGATTCAGTAAAGGTTTTTGTAAAAGGTTTGAGAAAAGGAAGGGCCATAAAAGATAAGATTTTTACTGTTGGAATGTCAATCTTTGAAAGTATTTATCTTTGGACGCCTTTATGGGATATAAATGCTCAACCTAATCTTTTTCATAGATCTCTTTTTGATAATTGGTATGATTGTCCAAACGATTTTTCTTTTGACTTATTTTATTATTATATTGCGATCAAAAATGGATATAAAATCGTTAGATTTAATGTGAATTTTGATAAAAGATTTTATGGGACATCAAGTTGGAATATTAATTTAAAATCCAAATTTAGATTTATAATTAGAACAATACTTTTCACTATAAAATTTCGGAATAGAATTAAAACAGATGAAAAATTAAGAAATTTATTAATTTCAAAAAATAAATTTTAAATATCTATCAATAATATGTTAATAATTCACCATCGTCGAAATAGTCTTAAATTATTAAAACAAACTAGTTCTAATTTAGGTGTTGAAGTTGACATTAGAAGTTATGGTAAGAAATTAATAGTTAATCATGAACCTTTTGTTGATGATATTAGCTTTAGTGACTGGTTAGAAGGATACAAACACAAATTTCTAATTTTAAATATAAAAGAGGAGGGAATTGAGAATAAAGTTCTAGATTTAATTAAAAAAAATCAAATAAATGATTTTTTCTTGATAGATCAGTCTTTCCCTTTTTTAATTAAAACCGCTAATTCAGGTGAATCGAGAATAGCGGTTAGAGTCTCTGAATTTGAACCTATTGATACTGCTTTATCATTGGTAGGATTAATCCAATGGGTCTGGTTGGATATTTTTAATAATTTCTCATTAACACAAGCTCAATTTAAACAAATTAAGGAGGCTGGTTTAAAAATTTGTTTAGTTTCTCCTGAACTACAAGGGCATCAACTTAAAGATATTTTCACTCTTCAAAATAAACTTAATGAGTTAGATATTGAATTGGATGCTGTTTGTACAAAAAATCCTAAATTGTGGCTGGGAACCAAATAAAATTATGCAAATAAGAAAAAAACTCTCATTAAATTTCGACAAGATTTTTAAAATATTTAGTCTTATTGCAGATACAAAAGTTGACGAAAAACGCTTATTAATAGAAATTCATCGTTCTTCTTTATTTAATGTAGGACTAATACTAAGAATTTTATTTATTATTTTTTTTATTCCATTGATTCAAAATATTTGGTTTATCAAATTCATTACTAACAGCCTCGATACATTTACTTTAAATCCTTGGTCAGGGCATCTTCTCGCAGGTGGAAATGAAATTGCTTTTCCCTATGGTTATGTCATGTATATTTGCTATTTACCTTTAACAGCATTGGGTTGGCTTATCGATCAGAGCACAGATATAAATTACTTTTCTAAGATTGGTTTTGGTCTTACTTCTATTTTTATTGATTACGGAATATTAATAAGCATAGCTTTATTAGCTAGAAATTACTCATCAAGACTCTTATTAATTACTTATTGGTGTTCTCCTCTTGTACTTTATATTTTTTATTGGCATGGACAATTAGATGCTTTACCAGTTTTTCTTTTAGTAATGGGTATAGTTCAAATTCAGCGCGAACGACCAAGGCTAGCAGGAGTTTTATTTGGAATGGCTTTGTCTGCAAAGTTCAGTATGTTAACCGCGATACCTTTTATTATTATTTATCTTTATCGTAATCGAAGGCTTAGAGGTAAGTTAGTAGAGGTTATATGTTCTATATGTTTGACATTATCTCTTTTTAAAATACCTTTTATAAATTCAAATGCATATGTTTCTATGGTGTTACAAACCCCAGAGACAGAAAAATTATTTGCCGTATTTCTTCAATATGGAAATGACATTAAATTATTTTTGCTGCCTACAATATATACCCTAATACTTTATTTAGTATGGCGACTAGAAAAAATTACACTTGATTTATTTGTTATTTCGATTGGTTTAGGATTTTTCGTTTTACTGCTATTATTACCTCCTGCACCTGGATGGTTTTTATGGATAATACCTTTTCTAGTCTTTTATCAATTACGATCCAAAGACGAATATCTTTTAACAACTCTTCCTTTCTTTTTTATTTATCTTATTTATAATCTACTCTACTCTTCAGGTTCTGATATCCTAATTTTTGACATAAACACCAGCAAACCCATTGCCCAATATTTGGGATTTAATAATCTTAAAATCAAATCAATACTTTTTACTGGCTTACAGTCTGCAGGGTTACTTATTTGCATCAGAATGTATATATTCGGAATAATAAGAAATAATTATTATCAAGGTTATCAGAAGAGATTATGTATTGGCATTAATAATAAGACCGCTAATGATTCAGATTACTTAGTATCCTTACTTAAAAAAATTATTGGTTCAGAATCAATTTCTCATTTAAAAGAAATTGACTATACAAAGATGCAAAGAAAAAGTATTTTAAAAAGTATACGTAACTCTATAAATCCAAATACATATAATTTAAGCAGATTAACTAAAGATCTTTATACCCTTCATGAAGGGAATCCAATATGGTTACATGGAGTTTATAGGAAGAAAGAAAAATTTGAGAGGACGAGGAAGATTAAAAGCAGTGATCTAATTATCGTTAGTGGATCTCATATATTTAGTCTTAAACGTCTTAGAGAAAGATTAGATTTAAAGATATTCTTTGATAAAGATCAGAGTTTAGATAAATTCATTTTTGAAAAAGATAACTTAATTAAAACTAAAAGCCAAAAATCGATATATTCAGAAGAAAATATGGACTTTATCAAATATATTAATTCGCAACAGGAATTTGCTGATATTGTCTTTAGACTTGCCCCAATAAATTCATCTAAATTAGATTCAAGGAATACTAATATTGAATTAGCCAGGGAAAAATTATTTGTAAGAATGGCAAATGGGTTTTTTCATGAAGAGTTAGTTCATAGTCTCATAGCACTTTGCGGAATGCATATTGATGTTCAGCAAACACCTGAAATGGATAACATAATAATTTGTATAGAGGGAGATGCCTCAGCAGAGGATATTGAACAAATTGCAAACCTTTTAATACCTAATCTAGAGGATTTAATTATATCTAAGCCAGTATGGGAAAATGGATATAAAGGTTTGATGCAGATTATAACTTTAGCTCACATTTCTGATCTCTTACATAGATGTACATCTTCAACCCATGCTTAAACAACTTAACCCATCAGTAATTATTCAAAGACCTGACGCTATTGTTTTTGATACGGATAATACTTTATATGAATATGAATATGCCAATTCAAAAGCAGAAAAAGCTGTTGAGATTAAAGCATATAATCTATTAGGAATAGAATCTGATCTTTTTAGGTCTACTTATCAAAGATCTAAAAAAGAAATTAAAGCTCAATTAGGCAACACAGCAAGCAGTCACAGTAGACTTTTATATTTTCAAAGATTTTTAGAGATTTTAGGTTTTAAAGCGCAATTAATGACTGCGCTAGATTTAGAACAAACTTTCTGGAGAACTTTTCTAGCAAATTCTCCTTTATTTCCTGGCGTAAGAGAATTATTAAATGAATTGGTTCTTCAAGATATTCCTATAGCTATCGTCACAGATTTAACATCTAATATTCAAATGAGGAAACTTACTTACTTCCATCTTCAAGAAACATTTGATGCATTTGTAACTTCTGAAGAAGTTGGTGCAGATAAACCTGATCCCAGAAATTTCGAGTTGGTTTTAAATAAACTAGGCTTGACTCATTCAAATAATATTTGGATGGTTGGCGATAATCCAGTCGCAGATATAATTGGAGGAAAAAATATAGGGGCTATAACTTTTCAAATATTACACACTAACATAAAAGTTGGAGAAGGAAAGTATATGCCTGATTTCACTTTTAATAATTTTGATGAACTTCATTCTTTAATAATTAAGATTCTTGATCCAAAGTAAATTAATAAAAATATCTTATAAATTTTTTCTAATAAAGAAACGTATAGGTTTCAAAGATTTCTCGCAATCCTCAGAAAAATAATAATTTTCGGATAATGATGTATTACATCTATCTTTTACATAAAAATAGCTTAATGAGCCCTTTGGTGAAACATATTGCATATCTCCTAATTCTCGATAATTCTTATTATTTAATATTTCTTCTAGGGTCTGATTATAAAATTCATTCCAAGGATCATGGGTTGCTTGCAAGGCTATAAGATCATACTTTCCTTCTTGTATATTTTCTTTAATAATTTCTTTTTCTCTTTTAAAAAGAGTTACATCTTCATCAAACCAAAGAGGTAATTTACTAGCTATCTCTACATCCAAAATAGATTGCAGTGGAGTAAGTTCTGACATATTTAAAAAAACGATTTTACGGTCAGAGTCTCTTCCTTTTAGCTCTTTTCTTATTAAATCTATTTGTCTGCATATAGAAGAAGGGCCATATATATTTCTGAATTCGCTTGCACATTTTGATAAATCTGATGGAGATATTTTTAAATCCGAATAAGACATTGAAGAAGGTTCAAATTTATTCTTAATTACGCCCTTAAAGATATTAAGACTCCTATTAAGGTTATTAAAAATACTTATAAATAATAATAATAATACAGGTAATGATTTTAAAAGATTATAGTTTAATTTATAAATTTGAAAAAAAATCAAAGGTGTCAAGAAAATAAAGAATCCAGATGTAAAAATCAATCCGCTCGTTTGACTGCAAACACCAGAGGATAAAAGTATTAGGAAAGAAACGAATAATGATAAGTCCTTCTTAAGAAATGAAACCCATAAACATATTATTGATAAATAAAATTGCGTGTTTAATATAGTTCTTGTTAGTGAAGGCGTTCTCGGATAATGTGGAAATTGTCCATAATTAAACCAGTAACCCATTTGCGAGGAATCAAAGATATTGAAAAATAAAATTACTCCAGAAAGTAATCCAATCAAAAACAATAGAAATCTTATTGAAAATAATTTATCTATGATTTCATAAATATTTTTAGGTATAAATAAATCTTTATTTTTATTTAAAAACAAAATTAATATCGAAGAAGAAAATATACTCATTAATGCATAATCTTGTTTTGTGAATATACAAACAGCACATATAAAACCTGATAAGAAATTAAAGTAAATGTTTGAATATAGAATTAAAAGTATAGACAGAAGTAGTAACAATGCAGCGGAGGTGTTGTACCAAGGATGTGATAATAAAATAATGTAATTCATCATAAATAATGTCATACCAAAATATAGATAGTATTTATTAGAACTAATTAAATTCAAGATTTTCCAGGCTGTAAATATTAGTGAAAAGTTAATTACAAATTGACTAAGTTGTAAATTAAACCAACTTGCTCCAAATAATTTGAAGAATAAAGCGGGCAAATAAAAACTTATAGGTCCTACAGGTATTCCAAAATCAGTATATGGAGTAAGGCCATTACTAATTCTATAAGCCCCATCCCAAATCACAGAATAATCCCTAAAAATAATAAATTTCCTCTGAGAAAAAATTAATAATAAGATACTAATATTTACTACTAAAAATAATATTTTAAATAATCTTGTATTTATTATCTCTTTTGGATTATTCAATATGTTCATTATATATAAATTTTATTAAGTTGCTTTTTTAAATTCTATCATCAGTTTAATAATCATTAGTTCAACTTGGTAGTCAAAATATTTTATATAATTAAAGTATTCTTTCTTGCATTAATATCCCACGACAATATTTTGAGAATCTTGATGTGGGCATTTTGATTAAATCATCTAATGAATCATTAGAAATATAGTAAGGTGCTTTTAATTCCAATACTGTTTCACAATCATAAAATCTTCTACCATTAGATATTCTTAAATCAGTGTAGGTAATATTTGAATCAAAAGTAACTCTTACTCCTTTTAAAAGATAGTATTCTCTAATATATTCAACTAATAATACAGGTTTCATCAATCCATAATCCGTATCAAATAATTGAGTCTGATAATCTTGCAAAAATTGAATATCTTTGAAATTCTCTGAAATTTTAAATCTTCCCTCAATTGAAGAATATTTAATTTCCTTAAATATTTGTTTGTTTTGGTTGTACCATCTAAACCTAATTTTTTTTCGTGGCAAAGACCCTTCATCTGAATCTTGGAAACTTTGAAGTGCTTCATTGTCAAAATAACAACTATTAATTTTTCTTGGTATGTACAATTTTCTAAGTCCATTAGCATAAAGTAGATTTTTAATCATCTTGTGGTCACTAATTGTTAGTCTGTATTTCTGTTCTTTTCTAAAAGTCATAGTTAATAGAATTTAATTTCAGATTCCGCATCTACAAAATTATTAGAGTCGCAATTTATTTTTTTGACAGATACTAAACCACCACCAAATTCTTGCTTCTTTTGAAAAGCTTCTATACACTTTTCAGTATTTTTGAAAGTAGCATTTACTAAATTTAATCTAGAAAAGTCTTTAACTGAGATTGAAATATCTGACTTATTAATTAGGGCATTATCAATTGACAGAATTGACTTTTCGCCAAGAGAGATACCTTTGTCAATACATTCTGATAAATCTGCATTAATTAATTTATATGAGCCAGCACTAAAATCTAAACAATCATTGCCAGCCTTATTAACGAAAATATTAGAAATTTTCAGAGATGAGAAATCAATGTCAACAGCGTCTTGAGACGAATTAAATACTTCTATATTTGATATTTCGCCCTTAGAGTTAACAATATTTACTGTATCTTCACAATTACCATTTAACGCTTTTATTTTGGTTCTATTAAATTTCGAATTATAAATATTTAAACAACCATTCAAACCAAATTGATTAATCCTCTCTTTCGTTAAGGAATCAGGATTGTCATTTTTTATTCCATTAAATACAATTGTCCAATCTGTTAAATCTGCATTATCTATATTCATCCAGTTACTTGGAGAGGCCTGGTTTATAGTGATCAATTTCATTCTATTATCTATCTCAAAAGAAATACCCTTAGAGAAATGTATTTTACCTTTGATTTCTGAGCTTTCTATAGATAGCTTATCTTCATTAATAATAGTAAAATCATTTTTCGATAAAGGAAGATATGTATAACGCTTACCCTTATAAAGATTCCTACTCAGGATTCTTCTTAGTTCATCAATATTAACTTTTACGGTATTAAAATTATCAAGGGTTAAAATGACTCCTTTTTCAGTTATTCTTATTGACCTAATAATATTTATCTCTAACCCATAATTTGATATTTTTTCTAAAACTATCTTCCTATTATCATTGTTTGAATCTTTATTTAAGATTTTAGGATCACTATTATCTATTATATTTTGGATATAATCTATATTTTTATTTACCGAATTAATACTTCTATCAAAGAATTTCTTGTGTGTTTTATTAAAATTTATTGTTCTTAACTTAAAATCATCTAAAAGTACTTCTAAAAATTCTTTTTCTTTCAAAATATTTTTATAAGGAAAAACATAACCTTCTTGAAAATTACCATTTTGAGCAATTATTTTGTAATTTTCTAATTCATTATTTGATTTAGTTGGTATTTTTAGATTTAAATTTCCATCATAATATACTGGTTCAAACAACCTCAATAGTGAATTGAAGTAAAATTTCCTGTTATGAGGCCTAAGTCCATGATTACCTTGCATAGCATGCATTAAAAAATAATAATTCTGAAATATGTAATCATTTTCAGGCCCAAGTGAAATAAAAGAAGTATTATTTGTATTTTTAAATTCCTGGGAATAATTAAGGTAAGCATTTTGCAACTTCCCATACGCATTAATAGTAATAAAACTAGAATTCAAACCATTTAGCATCCATTTTGAGTTTACTAATCTTGAAAAAGAGATATCTTCAAGCTCCAAAACATTATTATATTTTGGTAACCATAGGAGTGTCTCATCACCTTCAAAAATTGGTCCTTCTTTTCTAAAGTTCCTTTCCAATAATTCTTTTTGTGAGTCTTCCTGAAAGAGCATTAATGAGTTGAATCCATTGACATTAACACTAGTTTCAAAAGTTTCTGGGGCAATAAAACCTAGTTTTCTTAAAATTAAACTTCCTAATACTTCATTCAAAGAATTACGTGACTCAGGTATTAATAATTTGAATTTGACGGCATTCAATATATTCCCATTTTCTAATTTTACATTTAAAGATCGAATTGGATTACCATCAACTAGAGCTAAATGATCTTTTTTCCAATCTCCATTTTGCCAAATATTTGCATCATATATACATTCTCCAAATTTATAATCGACTCTAATTTTTGCTTTATACTTTTTTCTTAAGTTTGTAGGAATATTTTCTGATTTTGAACTTAATATCTTAGCAAAATTAATGTTATATTTTTTACTCTTGGGTGTATCTATTCTAATCTCATTAATCAAATTAGGCTTTGTTAATTCATTTATAAATTTAGAAGTCTTAAAATCACATGAGGATAAGACCTCAGTTGGATTAATTAAAAATAAGAAAAATATATAAAAAAAGTTCTTAGATAATAAATTCATTATTGATTTAACTGATATTCAATTATATTTTTATCGTTTTCAATTTCTCTTAATAAATTCCTTAGAAGTTTAAAATTATTAGATGCCATTAAATAAATAATTTCAGAATCGGTTACTCTTTTGGATTTTAATAATGCACTCTCATTTAGAACATCTATATTTTTATTAGTTTTCACCTCAAGAATACTCAATGAATTCCCTTCAGCAAATGAGATTTCAAAAAACTTTCTTTTAAAAACCTTCTCACAGATAAAAGAAGTACAATAAAGAATAACAACACCAATCAAAATAGAATATATTAGAAATATAACCATGTTTATTCTCACGGCTGCAGTAATTCCCATTGTAATTGCAGCAAAATAAACTGATAATTCAAGGGGTGATCTAACTGGGTTTCTAAACCTAACTATTGATAAGGCTCCCACCATGCCTAAAGAAAGGGCTATATTTCCTGAAATAATAGTTGTAATTATGTAAGTTATTATCGGTAAAAAAATAAGCGTAGAAGTATGCGATACTGTTTTTATCCATCTTTGACCACATATTTGCAATAAAAATCTTAGTGATAGGCTTGAAATCAACAAATAAACGACTACACCGCTTTCATTAGAAGTTCTTTCGAAGAAAGAGATTAAAAGATTTATCAAAATTTATTATGTAATTAATTAAATATTATTTTAGCTTTACATAAGAATCTAAGTAAACTAAATTAAAAATATGAAAAAAAAGATTAAGTTATAAATTTTAAGAATTTATAAGAATTTACCACCAACTCTAATACCAAATATTATTAAGAAACTATAATAAATTATAGATGTGACCCCTTAATTGAAATTTAATTCAAAACTTTTAAGTTTAATTTTTAGTATTTGTTCAATAATAATTATTTTTTTAATTTAGTTAATGAAAATAAATAAGGCATAGAAATTTTAGGTGAATAAATTAAATATCTTAATTTAATAAATTTTAAATAATTATAATTAGTTATCAGAAATAGTTATTTTAATCTTTGCGTATTTTGATATTGTAGTACTGATGTAATATGTTTAACTTCATCTTCGAGATTTTCTATCCTATTAAGCAATTTTTAAACTCAAGTCTTTCACAAGTTTTTCAATTTTTTGCTAAAAGATCTTTATCCTCATAAGTTAAATTTAGTTAATTTCGATTATAAAAAATTCAAAAAGTATAATTTCTCAAAATGTTTTGGAGTAACTATCTATTTATTTTTAATAAACCCTTTATTAAATAGACTGAAAAGCAATTTCAAATATTAATAAAACATAAAGTAATGCAAACCTATTTAATAATATGTGCATACTAACAAGATAGTGGTGGGGATCACTCCGAGCAATTAGTGAATCCTTTTGTTTTTCTAAAAATTTATAGATTAATCTAAAGTATCTAATTTCCCTTGAAAATACATTTCCCTAATCTATAAATTTTAGGGATAAGTTATTTTTAAAAAATTAATACATTTTAAGAGATTCAACATCGGAATAATGGGGAAAATCCCATTGATTCAAATTTTACTGGCAAAATTAATTTATAGGAAAAATAATGCGAAGAAGACTTCTTATTACAATGATTATTATTTTTGGTCCTATAGCTTTTCTAGAACATCCAAGTTCTAACAGCTCCATGAAATGCCAAAATAAAGAGAATATTGGTTTCTTTTTACCTGAGACATCTGGATATAAAGCAATTAATAGCTTATTGGATTGTACAAAGGAAAGTGCTGTAAAAGTGAATGATTGTTGGGAAAAGGGCGATTTATCATCGCAAATGAGATTTTGTCTAAGTGATAAAAGTCCAATATAAGAAATTATCATTTACTTAAAATTTTTACCAAAAATTTACTAATCTAAAAAGCATCTCTATTTCTTCTATGAAAAATCCTTTAACAAGCTTTGATTTAGTATTCAATTTGAGAAAGAATATGAATGCTATGATCATTTCATTTTTTATTGGTGCAGGAATATCAACTATTCCTTTCGCAGTAAATCTAATTGAAAACATCAGAAATAATAGAATAGTTCTAATCGAACTTGAAATGGAAATGGACAAGATCAAATCCATTTGTAAAAGCAAAGATAGCAGGTACACTAAACTTTTAAATTTAGGTTTTACTGAATCTGCAATAAAAAATTATGAATCTTGTATATCTAAATATAATTAGAAAGAACTGAAAATAAATTTGATAAATCTAATCAAACAATATTTTTCTAAATTTTTCTATTTTTTAAACAAGTATTTTAAAGAATGAGATTTTAATTAATTACCTTTATCAAGGTGACTGTTTTGCATTAAATATATACCAGTTATGAAGGATATTAATGAGGATAAACCTATCAATGGTGAATAAAAAGGTTGAAAATTAATTATTCCAAAATTTCCAGTATGGAATCTTATTAACCAAAAGGCATCTACACCTAATGGCTGTAAAAAACTATATATAGTTGCAGATGACAATGTAATTAGTAATGGGATAGCTGATATCAATGCTACCTTTCTATGTAGTTTGCGATTATTAATTTTAAATTTATCCATTTTTATTTTCTTAAATATTTATGATATTGTTTTTCATCTTTACAAGGTAACCATTTATCTATTTTTTTATGAGAACCTTTACATCCTAGCTTATCTGCCATTTCTAACGCCTCATTTTTGGTTGCATAAATGCCCCTACTATGAGTATGACCATAGACATTAATAGCTGCAATAATAAATAAGAATATAAGAAAACTTTTCATGAATCGTAAAATATGTATAAAAAAATCCTAACTCTTTTACTTAGTGATTCAGGAAGTAATTTTTTTATGTAAATTTTGATATTTTACTTTTCAATTTAGTGAATTCACAAGAGAAAAAAAATATTAACTTAAATAAGGATAAAAAATATTCATAAATCTTTGAAAGACATCAAAATAGTTATAAAAATTTGGGAATGATACTCGCATTTGTAATTAATCTAAGTTATGTTCATAATGAACAAATTAAATATTTATGTTAAAAAAAGAAGAAAAAAACTGTTTCGTTAGAGGCTTTTTCCTGATTAGTGGTTGGGGTCTGGGTTTAGATAGATTTTATGAGGGGGATAAGAAAGGGGGTTTTTTATCAATAATTGGTTGGAACTTAACCATATTTAGCTTTCTTTTTCTTAAATGTTCTGGATATGAATATGTTCAGGGTGTTAAAGAATATCAAAACTATTCACCAAATCCATTAATAGTAATACCCCTCTTAGCAGGAGCGTATGGGTTTTTCAGGATAATAAAGAAGGCATTCAGAATCGCCAAACAATTTGAATCAGCTGAGTAGTTATTTTTAAATTGTTTTCTACTAACAGGTTTAATCTTTTATATTTGATTGAATAGATTGTTTTACCAATCAATATAAGAAAATCAACTTAGAAAAATTGATTTATATGATCATTGATATAAGGTTAATAATAGCCCACGCTTAATATTAGGATCAAAAATAATAAATTTGTCTGTTTTTTAGGTTTTTTTTTGTCAAGAAAATTTGTTTCATAATTTTTCTTATTGTTTAATAATGAAATATTTCATAAGAATGAACTTAATAAGTATATTTTCTTAGTTTTTTATGAGATTATTAGATTAATTGTGATCCCATAGTCACAGTGCTTATTTTTAAAGATCTTTAAATATATTTTAAATATACTTAAAACTAATAATAATTAAAAAAAAAAGCTTTTAAAAACCATACATTAACAGCGATCCCCAGAAAGTTATCCACTTTTTACTGACTTTTCAACAGGTTTTTCCACAAGCATGAACCATCTAGAGGTTTATATGTGAAAAATAAAATATAAAAACTTTTGTAAAAAATTACACCAAAATTATTTTATAAAATATTTAAAATCAATTTAAATTATTCAAAGTGAATGCCCACAAATCCCAAAAAGAAATTGAAGAAAGAATATCTAAAATCAGCAAAATTTGAGGCTAAAGAGCAATTTACTCAATCAGCCCTTGAGAATCTAACTAAAGAAAATGATCAGCTCATAAAAAGCCTCAAAAAACCTGGTGAGATTGATGAGGTGGCGTGAAAATAATTTAGAAGGAAGGAGAGTAAATATTAAAACTTAGTTAAATATGATCAATTCTGTGATCTCAATCAACATTTAATGATGGATTTAGGTAGCTTGTTTATGAAATAAAAAATATAAATTTCATTAAAGCTTCAAAACGCTATGTCAAAGACAATTAAAAATGACTAATAAAGAATTAAAAAAAAAATATAAATCACTTATTAAAAGTGCTGATTTGGCTAATGGAAGAAAAGAAACAATTTCACTATTGCATAAAGCGGAAAAGTTACGTTCTAAAATTCATAAACCAGTCAAAAAAAGATGTTCAGACTGTAACGGTTCAGGTGTTAGAAGGGTTTCAGTGGAGGTATCTAAGACATGCTTTAAATGTTTTGGGAAAGGCTTCTTGAATTTAAGAATTCCAATTTAAATTTATGAATTTTTTCTTAGATTAGTAAATTAATTTTGAAAAACATAATATTGTTAGTGAATATAAAATATCATTATTAATTAAAAAATATGAGAGTAAAACTTAACTCCAACTCAGGTTATGTTGGCAAAAAATTTCTCTATATTTTTGCCTCAATTATTTTTTCCTTAAATGCCTTAGCTTTTATCTGGTATTTTTTCTTCTCAGGTTTAAGCTAAAAAACACCCAGAAAATTATCAACTGAGTGTTATGAATATCAGAAATTATTGTGTGAGGAGTTTTCTGATATTTATTAATATACATCTACAAAGCATTGAAGGAATACAGTATTAATTACTATTTTCTTATTTAATTAAAGTTTGCTTGCTGAACAATTTAATGAATAAAGTATTCCATTAAATAATTAAATAATTTATAAAACAACCAGAAAGCATTGATTTTTCTGAAAAAGTTAATGATTTGCTAGTTTTCATAAATATCTTTGAGAAATAGCATATTAGAAAAGATTTTAACTTATTTTGATAAAACCTAATTATTAAAAAAAGAGGCTAGAAAAGCCTCTCCTTTTTATTAAATTTTTTCCAATTAAAAATAAATTAACTGGTGACTATAACAAGCCAATACAAGTCTTATATAATCAAAATTTAAATGTACTTTTTGGGGACTTAAAATCGTTTTATAAGATCCTTAAATCTATTAACTTATGAAAAGTTTAATCTTATCAGATCTTTTGATTGGACTTAACTAACGATTGTCCCTTGGTCGGCTTCTCTCTCAGCCTTGTTATTATACTTAGTTTCTCAGGTGGAATATCAACCATAGAATGGTTCCTCCTTGCTAACTAACTATATTTTGATTGGGAGAGCCAAATAAGTAAATCGGTGTTTATACCGATTATTACTTTTTTCCCTTTATCAATAGAGTAAGATTAAATATCTTTTATTTTGAGATCTTCTTATTTCTCTAATTTTCAATTACGAATTAAAAGCTTTAATATATAAGAAAAACATTATGCAATTAATCGGATTAATAGTTTTATTATTAAGTAGTTGGTATTTATGGAAATTGACTAATAATTTCTTGGATGAAGCTACCAAAAGATCACTAAATAATAGCTTTAATAAACTAAAAGCAAATTTCGCAGATACCAAAAATATCTTTACTAAAGATAGATTAAACAAAGCATGGGAAGCTTATAAAAAAGAAGGAGGAGTCTTAGCTCGAGAGGAAAAAGAGAAGGAATGATAATTTCTCAGATTTACTTACATACCCAGAAAATTAACATTTTTAATTTAACTGCAATTATTTTAGGGCATATAATATTTGGTATTGCACTTACTCAACTTTTAGATTGGTCTTGGCTTAAGAAGTTGATGAGCGCTAAGGATAAAGAAAGAATGTTGTAATCTTATAACTTTAAAGACTTATTAGTTGATGGTGCTATTTCTTCATTAATAATAGGATTCATTTGTTTAATCTCCAGCAGCTTTTTTTAATTAAATTTGAAATTCATTTCAAAGTAATTGGAATCTTATTATATTCAAAAAATAATCTATAAATTAATGTTGGCGATATAAATAAATTTCTACATAAAAAACTCCCTAGGTTTTTACCAGGGAGTTAGAGCTTAATTTAATTAAGCTTATATAAATCTATTAATAATAAAACCTTTAGATTTAATTAATGAAAGAGAGACCAAAGATCTTGAAGACATTGATTTCACGGCCTCTCTTGTAACCGTAGTTTGCGGTAGATACGACAATGAATCACCTCCTTTAAGTATTTTTCTAAAGATAACCAAGACTTGATGAGAATGGAAGAACCAAAAATTAATTTTTAAAAATAATTTAATAAATTCTATTCTTAATAACCTCTTGCATAAAAAACATTGATTGCTATCTACCAAGGCAATATCTTGCCATTTGAATGCCAAAAGCTTCCTGTATTATATTTATCGAGTGAATTGATCCTTTTAATAATTCCTGAGGCTGAATCTTCAGTCGTAATTCCATTTCTAGAAAATCCTGTCATCCTAGTCCTTACTAAGCCGGGGTGGATTATGGCGACAAAAATTTCTTTGCTTTTTAAATCAATTGCAAGAGACTTTGCTGCCATAGAAAGAGCTACTTTTGACATTCGATACCCATAAGAGCTTCCAGAAGTATTATCTTCTATGGACCCCATCCTACTAGTAATAAAGGCTATCTTTGAATCCTTTTTTAGAAAACTAATTAGAGAGTTAGTAAGGTTTAATGGAGATAGAGCATTTACCTCAAACTGGTTTCTAATACTTGATTTATCTAATTTATCAAGAGAATTGTATTCATAAATACCTGCGTTATTAATTAAGCAATCTAGTTTTATCCCATTTAATTGTATTTTTAATTCTTCTATAGATTCAGAAGATCTAATATCTATATTTTCTATTACTTTAACCCCTAATCTATCCAGATCAATAGAAGAATTTCTACATGTTGCAATCACATCATTTCCTTTAAGGCTTAGCTGTTTGCATAATTCAAGGCCTATACCTCTATTGGAACCAGTTATTAAAATACTAGACATCGCTCTGAATTTTCATTAATAAATTAATTCCTTTGGAAATTCTCTTTATTAATATCTTTTTAAGAATTTAAAACTTAATAAATATATTACATTAATAAATTAAATTATCATCTAATTGAATTCAGAAAATTATTAAAATAAAAGCATGGATTTCATAAATAACGATTTAATACTTAGAATCAAACAACTAACATGGAGGAATCCAGCATTTATGGCAATTTTTATTGCCTCAATATGGTTAGTACCACAAATTATGATCAGAAAAATTATCTCTAATAACATAAGAAAAAGAAAACTTGAAAAACAGAAAGAAAAAATCAATAAACTTTACCCAAAATCGCCAAAATAAAAAATATTTTTCCAAATAAGAATTCTTATAAAATATTAAATAAATAAATCTACTCAAAAGACTTTTAGATAGAAATAAATAAATTTCAGAGTTTTGATAAGGCTTGTAATTTTCTAAGAGATATTTCTTGATCATATGTTGATTCTTTAGATCAAACAAAACTAAATAATTAATATCTTATATGTATTTAAGAGAAAGATAATTATATGCCAAATAAATTGATTTATCTATTTTAATAACTAATATTGAAAATAACTTAAAGCGGGAAAGTACATACAATAATTTCTTATAATTATTATGATGGACCTAAATTTATTGAAATATAAATCTGAATTAAGAGATTAAATATTTTTAGCTAAATTAAAATTTTGTGAGTAATATAATCACGAATTTATCTAAAATTATTAATATGGATTTCTACAAAAAATTAAATTTGAATAAAATTAAGTTTTTGGAAAGAAAAACAAGGTTAATTACTTTTTTAAGTATTTTATTTTTATTTGCCGCATATATTAGAACACCTCATATTAAGACTTTTAATGCTAAAGACATTTGTGGAAAATGGTGGATGGGACAACTAAATAAAGAAGTAGCCTATAAAAAGTTATCTCTTAAAAAGAAAGGCGACTTATTAGAATATTGTGTCCACTTTAGATAAAAAAAAGAGGGTCAATTTATTATGACCCTCAAAAATATTACTTAATCTTGTAAAACGAATAACAACGCACCTAAATCATTGATCCTTGTTGTTATTTCATAATCAATAAAGAAGAAAGATTTAAAAGTTATCTAACTATGCTTAACTGGGGCGCTAAAAACTAGTATTAAGCTTATTTACTATAGGGCACCTAAACGATGCAGAGTAAGGAAGCTTAGACATATCTAAAAAATAATTGGAGCAGTCAATCAAGTTAGTACTTTTATTAGGAAATTTCAGGCAGGCTATCGACCATTTGGAAGACCTCCTATAACTCAACAAACTTAATCTATTCAGAAAATTCAAATATGTAAATCAGTCATTCTACGCATTGCATCAATTTTAAAGTTATACGAGAATTGAATTGGTTTGTCTTTTAAATATGTTAGTTAGGATCCTAGGTGTAACTCTAATACTTGGAACTATTGTCTATTATGGTTTGGCAATTAGCGGAAATAGTATTCTTTAGGAATATTAAATAAAATAAATAAATTCTGGAATTATAAATTCAAAATATAATTTTAAAATCTTTAAATTTCAATTAGTATCAAAAACTCCTTTAATAATCTATAACTTTCTGTCAATTATCCTTTGTAATTAATTTCATATATTTCATAATTCATCATCAATCCATCTGCACATAGTTAATTCCCAATCTTTTTGTCCTATTTTTAAGTTTGAGGAATCTTCTTTATTATTATTTTTTAAATATTCCTCAATGAGAATTATTTTTGTTTCAGTAATTTCTCGGGAATAAAATTTTAAAGGTTGAATTCCATATAAATTGTCTCCACTCATAAGAATAAAAAAAGTAATTCAAGAATGATTTTTACACCATATTTTGAAATTGAATGATTTTTTTATTTTTTATTTATTTTCTAGATGAATAGATCAAAAAAAGTTTATTAAATTCTAAAAACAAACTCTAGTATAGAGTTAACATTAATCAAGAAACTGCCTTACCGTTAGTTCTCTGAGCGTCGACCTGGAAAAGCCATAGACTCAAAGAACTCTAATAATAGCTTGAATAACTAGGTTTTCATTGCTATGTTGGTCCTGCATAATGGTACTGCACAAGTGTCTAGCATTCACCAAAGAAAAGGTAGAACTGGTTATTACATAACAGTTGCGACACCAAAGTCTTTGAGGGCTAAGCTCGGAAATTCAATTAGAAAAAAGGTTGGTAATACTCATAAAGAAGCACTCGCGAATAGGTCAAAGGTTGAAGCAGAAATACAACGTCAAATTGGAAAGGAACTAAATCAACTATCACTCGTAGAGGAAGTTCAAGAGAATTATAGAAAGAATGATCTTTCTGAATTACCCAAAGATGAGAAAGAGATCCTAAAGGATATATATCAAATTGAT
>MDSZ01140829.1_pt1 | contig 27711 bp, 29 predicted proteins | sample 811201 | NCBI WGS metagenome assembly MDSZ01 (sample SAMN05326647, study PRJNA326480) | marine metagenome | isolation source: seawater | place: Indian Ocean: North | collected 2010 | reverse complement strand
CTGAAAGAAGTGCCTAAAGGCTTAAGCGTACAGCATCTTTCAAAGAGCTATAAGAAGCGTCCAGTTTTGCGGGATGTGAGCTTTACTGTTGAGCGTGGTCAGGCTGTGGCTTTGCTTGGGCCTAATGGGGCGGGTAAGACAACGTGCTTTTACATTACGACAGGTTTGATTGAGGCTGATGGTGGTTTCATTATGCTGGATGGGCAAGATATTACAAATCTACCGATGTATCGCAGGGCGCGTTTAGGGGTTGGATATTTGCCGCAGGAAAGCTCTATTTTTAGAGGGCTTAGCGTTGAAGATAATTTAAAGGCTGTTATTGAAACACAAGCGTTGAGCGCGAGTGAAAAAGAGCTTTTGCTTGAAGATTTGCTGGCTGAGTTTGGCGTTGAGCATTTAAGACGTACGCCTGCACCTGCTTTATCAGGGGGAGAGCGTAGACGTGTTGAAATTGCTAGAGCGTTAGCGGCGCGTCCGGATTTTATTTTGCTTGATGAGCCTTTAGCGGGGATTGATCCTATTGCAGTTGGTGAAATTCGTGAATTAATATCGCATCTTAAAGATCGTGGTATTGGCGTTTTGATCACGGATCACAATGTGCGCGATTGTTTAGGGATTGTTGATCGCGCTTATATTTTACACGATGGTAAAGTGCTTATGGATGGTACAGCTGATGAAATTATTGCTGATGAAGCTGTGCAGCGCGTCTATCTTGGTAAAGGCTTTAAGCTTTAAAATTATTTTGATGACAGTTTACGTATCTTTATTAATAAATTCCTTATTATGGTCATTCCATTTTTTTTGTTGGCTTTCTCCCACAGAATTTCTCAATGAAAATAATATGGGAGACATATTTGTATATGATTTAGTTCTTACCTTTTTATTTGGAATTCCCTTTAGTATCTTCGTTTTTTTCACACGGCATAAATACAAGAATAGGCGGCTATATGTTTTCAATCAAATGCTGAGCGTCGCTGTTTATGGTATCTATATAGTTTTAGTTGCGATTGCTGTTATGTTTATCGGTTTGGGCGGTGTGTTGAGCGCATAGCTCATTTTGGTTGTTCCATATGTATGTTCTATATTTATGTGTAGGTTTTTCATGCTATACTTATAGTTATGAGCACACTCTCTCAAAATCTTAAAATTGGCCAAACCCAAGGTCTTGTGATGACGCCGCAATTGCAGCAGGCGATTAAGTTGCTGCAGCTCTCTAATGTTGAGTTAGCGGAGGTGGTGGAGCAAGAGCTTGAGCATAATCCTTTACTTGAAAAAGACGAGCGCGACCCTGATGGCGGGAGCGAGGATGGACAAGAAGATATTGTTAAAAAAGATGAGGGGCAAGATGCGGTGGAGGCTGCGTTTGAAAGCTCTAATACCAATGACGATTTTGATCCTGGAAGCTCGATGGCGGATATTGGCGCTGGCGGGAATTCTAAATTTGAGGATGTTGAGAACTCATTTGAAAACCGTATGAGTGAAGAGCGTTCATTGCGTGAGCATTTAGAAGAGCAGCTTCATGTGGCTTTTGATGATAATCGCGATCGTATGATAGGCGCGATGATGATTGATATGCTCGATGAGGCTGGGTATTTACGTGAAAAGCCTGAAGATATAGCTGAGAAGTTAGGGTGTAAGGTTGCCCGTGTTGAGAATTTATTACGTGAGATGAAGGGCTTTGATCCGACAGGGATTTTCGCGGAAGATCTTACGGAGTGTTTAGCCTTACAGTTAGCAGAGAATGGTCAGCTTGATGGGCCGATGGATAAATTGCTCGATAATTTGGAGATGTTAGGCCATTACGATCTTAAAGGCTTGGCCGAGATATGCGGCGTGAATGATGAATATTTGAAAGATATGATCGCGGAAATTAAGGCGCTAAATCCGAAACCTGCTTCATTGTTTGATCATATTGTCGTGCAGACAGCGGTGCCGGATGTGATTATGAAGCGTTTGCCTAAGAATTTGGGTGGTGGCTGGCGTGTTGAGCTTAACCATGAAACGCTGCCGCGGGTGCTTGTTAATCAGCAATATTATAAAGAGGTGGCGGGGAGCGCGAGCCGCAAGGAAGATAAAGAATATCTTACCACCCAATTGAATAATGCTAACTGGCTTGTACGTGCGATGGATCAGCGTGCACAAACGATCTTGAAAGTTGCGGCGGAGATAGTCGAGCAGCAGGAGGGCTTTTTCTATTATGGGATTGAGTTTTTAAAGCCATTGAAGCTGGTCGATATTGCGGAAGAGATTGAAATGCATGAGAGCACTGTCAGCCGTGTGACGACCAATAAATATATTGGTACGCCGCGCGGTATCTTTGAGCTTAAATATTTCTTCTCAACAGGGATTGTCTCGAGCAGTGGTGCAGAGCATAGCGCCGAAGCAATTAAGGCACGTATTAAGGCTCTGATTGATGATGAAGATCCAAAGAAAATTCTGTCAGATGATAAAATTGTTGAGATTTTAGGTGCTGAAGGGATAGAGCTTGCCAGACGTACAGTGGCTAAATACCGTGAAGCTATGAATATTGGCTCGTCGGTTCAGCGCCGAAAGGCCAAGAAGCATCTGGCGGGATAATCTCCGTCCAGCGAATTTTTTATTCTTATGGTCTCCCTTGTGAGTATGGAAAAAGATGCGCACTTTTTGTATGTTTTGTAGCCCTTGAAGTGCAAAAGAAATAACGTATTTTCTTACATATGTGTTATAATTAACGCATAAATATAGATCATAAAATAAGAGGAAAATGACTATGGAATTAAATGTTCATGGAAAACAAATGGACATCGGCGATTCACTTCGTACGCATGTTGAAGATAAGCTAGAAGATCTAAACCAGAAATATTTCAATCACGCTACATACGCGACAGTGACATTTTCTAGGGAAGGGCATGGAAAGCCCCAGACAAAGGTTCATATTTCCTTCCAGATTGGTAAGAGCATTATGGTGGTTGCAGATGCAACGGACAATGATCCTTATGCTTCTTTTGAAGCGGCTGCGAGTAAAGTCGGTAAGCAGATGCGTCGTTATAAGCGTAAATTACGTGACCATCATGACCGTCTTGAACAAACGCCTGAAGGTGAAATCATGAAAGCGCGTGATTATGTTTTGGCGGCTGCGCCTGAGCAAGATGACGAGCCAGAGGATGAGGCAGTAGGCGGAGATGAGCCAGCAGTTATCGCAGAAATGAGCAAGTCTATTGAAACGATGAGTGTGTCAGAAGCTGTTATGCGTTTAGATTTGAGCGGTGAATCTGCATTGATGTTCCGTAATGCGACACATAATGGTTTGAGCATGGTTTATAAGCGCTCTGATGGTAATATTGGCTGGGTAGATCCAGAAAACTAAAACTATTAGTTGCAATTTTTATGAAGTTAAAAAGCGTCTGTATGAAAATGTAGGCGCTTTTTTTTACTCGGTTCGTGCAGTGCAAAAATTTTCACATTTTTTTCCTTTGCGTTATTTTAGATGAAAATTACTCGCAAATACATTTTTAATGCCCCCGCGTCTATGGTCTATAGATTAGGAGGTGAGGTTGATGATTTAAGGCTGAAAGTACTGCTGCGCTGCGTAAAAAATAACGCTGGACTATCATTTTTTTAAGGCGTATGAGGATGGTGAATATATCTTAAAGGATATGTTTAAACACGGAAAACGGAAATATGGTGGTTAATTATGTTACAAGATTATATGCAAGATTTGCATTTTGATCTGGTTGTGCCGAGCTTAAAGCAAGCGCGGCGTGAGCAAGTCTTAAAGCAATGTGTGGTTGCAGCTGCGCAAAAAATAGATGTTAAGCAAGAGCGTTTATATGAGTATTTAAGCGAACCTCATCGTATGCAGCGTATGGGCGCTGGTGAGGGTGTAGCTTTAGCTGATGTTAAGGTGAAGGGGCTGGAAAAGCCGTTTGTTATGTTGGCGCGTTTGGATGAAGAGGTGGATTTTATGTCTTCAGATATGCGTGGCGTGCGTCTGTTTGCTATGGTTCTTTCGCCATTGCGAGAGGGGCCATTGCATTTACGTCGTGTTTCTCGGGTTGTACGTCTTTTGAAAAATGAAGATTTGCAAATGCGTCTTTTAGAGGCTGAGGACGAGATGCAAATGCAGTCTTTACTGGTTAATCCTGAAGGCTGGATGATCGCGGCTTAAGTCAGATTATTAATGAAGATAAATAAAAAGCACGTCCATAATTACAGGCGTGCTTTTTTTGCTAGATAAATTAAAGAAAATTAGTGCAGCGTGATTGCTTCAAGATCATTTTCAAATAAAGCGCTGAGCGCTGAGTTTTTATCGTCCATGACGGAGAGTGGTGTGCCGTCAGCAGCATGAATTGCGAAGCGGTCTTTGCCATCAATCTCGATTGTTTTGATGTAAGCGACATCTTGCATGAGTAAACCTTGCAAGTCATCTTTGCTGATATTACGAAGGACTTCGATTTGTTGTTCAGTAGATAGTTCTAATTCTGGTGCGTTCTCGTTATTTTTCATCTTATTTATGACCCTTGCTGTACTCTATTATTTTATAATACTTAACTCCTTAATGCAGTAAAAAACTTAAAAGATCTTTAAGTTTGCTCATTTTCTTTCTTATCAACCCCAATAGCTTTTGGGGCATTGCCGTTCATTGATGAAGGTGTATGTATTTTTATTTTCTTAGCATTAGATTCTGGGATGATGCGCTCTAGAGCGATATGGAGTAAGCCATTATCCATAGCTGCCCCGCGAACCTCTACGCCATCTGCGAGGATGAAAGTGCGTTGGAACTGACGTGCTGCTATGCCGCGATGTAGGAAAATACGTTCGTCTTCTTCATCTTCATTTTGCTTGCCGCGAATAGTGAGCTGGTTGTGCTCTATCTCAACATCGAGATCATCCATTGAAAAGCCAGCAACGGCGAGTGTGATCTGAAAGCCTTTATCGCCTATTTGTTCTATATTGTATGGGGGGTAGCCTTCTCCGCCAGATTTTCTCATGCGGTCGAAAGTTTTTTCTATATGGTCGAAGCCCAAAAATAACGGGCTATCGAACAGGGTTACGCGTCCTGTCGTCATTGGTAAAACTCCTTATCTCAAAAGCAAGTTTCAATATTAATATATTAGGCAACCCAATTGAGGCATCGCCTATATTTAAAATATATAAGGGATTTTACAAAATCGTCAAGTTTAAGCGCTTTTAACAAAGACGCGGTCGCAATAGCCGCATTCTACGCGCTCAACGCCGTCGAGGCTATACCAGACAGTTGGGTGGCCTAATGCGCCGCCACCGCCGTCACATTTTACTTCGTCTGCTTTTGGGTCGACTGTGATAATCTCTGGTGTGTTTTGGGCGTTTGGCATTGTCATGATTAGCAGCTCATACTTTCATTCTTTTTTAATATAATAGAGATTATATAATATGATGGATATGTTCAAGTCACCACTTTTTATTGATCATAAAGCTGTAAGCGCTGCGCCCGATAAATATATCGAGCTGGAGGTCAATGTCGCACAGATTTTAAAAAGCTGGCGTTCATCGCTTTTTAGCTTTGAATGGCTACAAAGTGATGGGGCTGTTAAGGCGCCAGAGCTTTTGAAGGATAAGGATCAACAGCGTTATCATGCGGTTGTAAAGGCGCTTTCAGATGGGCAGCCATTGGTTAAGCCTGTATTGGGGATTGGCATACAGGATCATGTAGAGATTGGTCTTGGAAAAGATGTTTTGCTGGTTTTAGCGGCGCAAGGCGCTGATGTTATTCCTGTCCATGTTTTGAGAAGTGATGAAAGTGATTTTCAAAAATACTGCACCAGTGTATGATAAACCCATGAACATGAAAAATATATCTCAGCTTAATCGCGCTCGCCAATCTGGTAATGCTTTATTCTTTATTTTAATCGCTGTGGCGATGCTTGGTGCTTTGAGCTTTGCTGTTAGTCAGGGCGGACGGAGCAGTGGCTCTGGTGTGAGCGCTGAAAAAGCGAGACTTGCGGCGACTGATCTTATTGATTATTCAAACACGGTCGCCAATGCGGCTGCGCAGCTTCGTTTGCGTGGATACTCTTTGAGTGAGCTTAGCTTTGAAAATGATATTGTCTCTGGCTATAGCAATGGGAACTGCACTGAAGATTTGTGTAAGATTTTTGCACCTGCTGGTGGTGGCGTGAGCTATTTAGAGCCGCCAAAGGATATTTTTGCTGATACGCCAGCGCCTGATTATGAATGGCATTTCTATGGTGATAATGCGATCCAAGGTGCTGGGATGACGTGTGCAAGCGCAAGCTGTGCCGATATTATAATGGTTTTGGATGAGCTGGATTTATCAGTATGTCAGCAGCTTAATGATTTGCTGGGCGTGAGCGCAAACTTATCAGATGCGCCGCCTACTGATGCGGATGTCGGAAATACGAAATATACTGGCTCTTTTTCTTATAGTGAGACAATTGGCGATAGTGATGCCAGCTTAGATGGCTTGCGTTCAGTCTGTATTCAAAAGACAACTTCGCCAGCGGAATATGTGTATTACCGCGTATTAATCTCTCAGTAAAAGAGCACAGCTCAGCGTAAAAGCGTTATAGCTTTTCCAGCTTTGGCCCTTCAGCAGTGTCGATGATCTTATAGCCATGAGCGGTGAGCTCATCGCGTATCTCATCTGCGCGCGCCCAGTTTTTATCGGCTTTGGCTTGTGTACGCTCTTGTAAAAGCCCCTCGAATTCAGATGTGTTTACGTGCTCATTTTCAGCCTGCGCTACATCAGGGGGCTCAATGCCGAGAAGATCTAGCGTAGAAATTATGATGCTTTTCAGTGTTGATCCTTTAGGTGTGTCTGGTTCGTTGATGCGGTTAACAAGGTTATTAAGGGCGACAAAAGCCGCTGGGGTGTTCAGATCATTGCACAGCGCATTTAGAACGTCGCTTTCTGGAGGGATTTGCCTTGTTTCAAATTTTTCCAGCATTTTTAATGCTTTCGCTATACGATCATATTGCTTTTGCGCTTGGTGGAGGGCTTGTTCTGACCAATCGAGCGGCTTTCTGTAATGAGCGCTTAGGAGGGCAATTCTTAAAACGGCACCATCATATTTTTCTAAAAGGTCATGGGCGAGTGTGAAATTGCCTAAAGACTTAGACATTTTCTCGCCTTCAACTGTGACAAAGCCATTATGCATCCAGTATTTTGCGAAGGCATCGAGGTTATTGTGACCATGGGCGCAACAGCTCTGTGCGATTTCATTTTCATGATGCGGGAATTTTAAATCTGCGCCGCCGCCATGAATATCAAAAGGTAAGCCGAGATGTTTTTCAGCCATTGCTGAGCATTCAATATGCCAGCCAGGACGGCCTCTACCATTATTAGGGCCGAATGGGCTTTCCCAGCCAGGCTCATCGTCTTTGCTTGGTTTCCAGAGGACAAAATCGGCTGGGTCTTTTTTATAAGAGGCAATCTCAACGCGTGCGCCAGCGATCTGCTCGTCGCGGCTACGTCCTGATAGGCCACCGTAATTTTCGAATGAAGGCACGTTAAAGAGCACATGGCCATCTGCAGGCTCAGGCTCATAAGCGTGACCGCGCTCGATTAAAGATTTGATGAGGGTGATCATTTCTTCAATATGTGTTGTTGCGCGGGGTTGAATATCGGGTGTCTTGCAGCCTAAAGAGGCCATGTCCTCATTGTATATGCGGGTGAATTTTTCTGTGATCTCTGCGATAGGTGCGCCTGTTTCCAGATGTGCAGTGATGATCTTATCATCTACATCGGTGATGTTCGAAACATAGGTGACTTTAGGGTAAAGACTGCGCAAAACATTGGCGAGTAAATCAAAAACAACGGCCATACGCGCATTGCCGATATGAGCGTAGTTATAAACGGTTGGTCCGCATGCATAAAGACGGATATGATCTGGATCTATCGGTGTAAATGCTGTTTTTTCGCGTGTTAAGCTATTGAAAATTGTCAGTGTGCTCATATTTAAAACTCTATTGGGTCACTTTTTACTGGAAAATAGAGCAAAATCGCGCTAAGACCAACCGGAAAATTCTAAAGACTGTATAAAGTAACATGACATCGAAAATTGTAGACATGAATAAAAATCTAAATAATGAAGCTCGTCCAGATAGAGAAGAGGCTGAGCAGGCTGTGCGTACATTACTTCGCTATATTGGTGAGAATCCTGATCGTGAAGGTCTGGTTGATACGCCGGCACGTGTTATTCGTGCTTATGATGAGTTTTTCCAAGGTTATAATCAAGATGCTGCAAAAGAGCTTTCAAAGACTTTTGAGGATATTGAAGGCTTTGATGACATTGTGCTTGTGAAAGATATTGAATTTACTTCGCATTGTGAGCATCACATGGTGCCAATTAACGGCATTGCGCATGTGGCTTATTGGCCGGATGAAGCTGTTGTTGGTATTTCAAAGCTTGCGCGTATAGTCGATATTCTCTCTAGCCGTTTGGTTTCTCAAGAAAACATGACTAATGCGATTGCGAATGTGATTGAGGAAACTTTGGCGCCTAAAGGTGTGGCTGTTTATGTGGATGCAGATCATCAATGCATGTCTATTCGCGGCGTTAAAAAACGTTCATCATCGACTGTGACAACAGCTTTTAAAGGTAAGCTTAAAGATGATGCAGCAGCGCAAATGCGCTTCTTAACGATGATTCAAAAGAATTATTAATACCTTCATATTTTTCATATTTGATAGGTTTGCTATAATTTATAGCATTATTTCCCTTTCCCTGTTTGTTTTTACTTTGCGTTAATTTTTTACATGCTAAAGTATTTAATACTATGGGGGGGCGCAGAGTGGCGGGATCTGTTCGTGATCAAAGAAAGGCAAATATAGAAGCAGCAGCATATGCCGCGAGCATGGAATCTGCTGCTGTAATGCGAGCCTTTGACAATTTAAGTGATTTTTTATCCGATGTTGGTGTTGCTATTGCATCTGTCGGCCTCACGCAGGCGATAGATGCTCTTCCGCCCGGTGTGGATGAGGGGGTTGCAAAGCTCGTTCACCATAATCAGATGTGCGCTATTGTTGTTATGATAGAGAGTGGCGCAGACCCTAATGAAAATCCTTTGAAGGGCATGGTCGAGCAGGCTGCTGAATTGCAAGAATTGATCGATAAATATGAAGCGCGTGATGCGCAGCCAAATGAGGGCGCTCTGGATTTTGTCGGTGATAAATTAGAAGATGTTGCAGAGTTTTTTGTCGAAAACATTGTTGCAACGCTTGCAGGTATGGCAGGTGGTCCTTTAGTTGGGGCTCTTGCGCAGGCGCCTAAGGAATTTGGTTCGTCTATCATTAAAGAGATGATTGACTCTGGCTATGATGTTAGTGATCCGGAGCAAATTAAAGCGGCTTTGCAAAATGAAGAATTTATGGCTCAGGCAGAGCAGCATGCTCTAGTTAAGACTGGGGTTGGATTGGCTTTTGCTGCCGTTATGAAAATCCCTGCTGTTGAGAAGCGAGCAAAAGTTATGACAGATTATGTTGATGATCTTGCTACGAAGGGCTTGAGTAAGATCAATATACGTATCCCTTCTGTTGACGATGTTGTAGGTAAGCTCTCTAATAGGCCTGTAATTTCACAGTTTTTACAAACTGATCCGAAACCAGACAAGATTTCTGTTCAAATGGCGCAGGCTATTCGTGCGGAAGTGGAGAAGCATATTAAGTCTAATAAAATTTCGAGTAAACTTATGGGCTTTACAAAGAAAACAATGACGGAGCTTAGTGAAGCTGCTGCTGATGGTAAGCTTGAAGATTATATTTTAGATAATGCGGATGACCTTCTTGAATATGGTATTAAGAATGCGGATGACGCACTTAAGTTTATTGATGGCGCCAAGCTTCTAGACGCAGGTATTAAGAATATTGATGATGCAATTGACTTTATTACCGCAAAAATTATTAGTGATGGCGAGGTTATAGCTGATGTTTCTCAGAGTAATGTTAATAACTATGATCCAAAACTCGATGTCATGAATGAGCCTTCAAATGATGTGGATCATGATGTTGCTCCGCCACCTGTCGAGGTGAATAATAATATCAATATGGCTATAGCTTAGAGTTTTAAGCTCCAAGGGATTGTTGATTGTCCAAGCCCTAACGGTAATGGGGTGATGGGGCCATCGGCAGTTTCCAGCATCTCAACAGCGCTTTCTTTCTTTATAAGTGTCATTGTTTTGCTTGGTGTTGGCAGACTCCAGAATTTCGTACCATTATGGCAGAGGAAGTTTTTGAATATAGTTTGGTTTTCTTCAATTGAGAGATCAAGGCCAGCCTCTTCGAAACCTTGCGCGTAGAGCTGTGGCGCGATCCCGCCTGTGAAGCATCCGGCTGCGCAGCCACACTCAGTGGCTTTTACGGTATGGGCGGCGCTATCCGTTCCTGCATAGAATTTAGTGTTATTTACATCTGTGGCCGCGGCTCTTAAGGCAGCTCTATCTTCTTCGTGTTTTAAAAGAGGCAGGCAGAAGAGGTGATATTTAAGGCCTTGGAGCAGGTGGCCTACTGTATAGAGGAGGTGTTGCGGCGTTATGGAGGCTGCGATATTCTCGCCATGGGCCAGAACGAAATCGACAGCTACTTTTGTAGTGACATGCTCGCAAGCGACTTTAAGCTTTGGGAAATGCTCGGTTAATTGCGGCATACGGGTTGAGTAGAAAAACTCTTCAGCATTGGTCGTGCGATCGAAGTAACGCTCAGCCGGTAGGGCATGCTCTTCACCGTGGATACAGAGTGTTACGCCATTATCTTGCATGGCTTCGAATACACCGTTTTTGAAATAGTTTTCGAAAGGATAGCCGAAATCAGCGCCTGTTGTGCCGTGTGGTGGATAATATTTACAGGCTGGGTTTTCGATATGCTTGGCGAGCTTTTCGATCATCTCAACTGTTGTGTCTTGTGTTAGGTATAGCGGGGTGATGAGTGTGTCGAATTGATCTCCGCCTTCACGTTTTATCAGATCACGGTAGCCTTCAATGCACCAGTAAGGAAGATCATCGCTTTTTAAGATTTTAGCTGTTGGGGGCTTTGTGTTTGGCATGGCCAATATGCCGGCGCAGCCCATATCAAGCTGAGATTTAATGATTGGCGCAATAAGGGCGTCTTGACGCAAATGTGTATGTAAATCGTACCAGTAGGGAAGTGTAATTGTCACTTATCTTTCCTTTTTTACTGTTTTTGTTTCATGGAAATCATTACCCTATATCACATGATTTGGCAAAAGCTTCTCGATGAAAATGTAAAAGAGTTTATTCGCATTCACGAAAAAGAGGATGTGAAGGCGCTGGGGCTGAAAAAAGCCCCCTCTTCTGAATGGGATTACCCGTTGGTTTTGGATCAGATCAAGGCGCGGCAGAAAGCTGTTGTGAAGCTGGCATCTTGGCTGGCCTATGAAGATATTATTTTTCCGAGCTCTTTTGTTATGGAGCAGGCTTCGAGTGAGGCGTGCGCGCAATATAAGGCCGGATTGTTTGAAGGCGAGAGTTTCGTTGACTTAACTGGTGGCTTGGGTGCAGATTCTTGGGGTTTCTTAAAGCATTTTAAAAGCGGTATTGTGATTGAACGTGATGAAGTGAGCGCGGCTTTGCTAGAGCATAATTTATCAATTTTAAAGCCTGCTCAATGTGAAGTGCGCTGTATGGATGCGGAAGTATTTATGGATGAGATGGAGCGGGTTGATCTTATTTTTATTGATCCGCAAAGGCGTGATCAAAAAGCAAAGGGTAAGTTTCGCTTTGAGGATTGTTCTCCTGATATTTTGAGTATGCTTCCTGAGCTTATGCGAAGAACAGGCGCTTTAATGATTAAAACGTCGCCTATGCTTGATGTTTGGTCTGGGATTGAAGCATTACGGGGTGCTAATTATGGCGTGAGTGAGGTCCATATCGTTGAGTGGCGCGGTGATTGTAAAGAGGTGCTTTATATTATACGCAATGAAGTTGTGGCTATGGATGATGTGCCGATCATTGCTGTTTCTATTGATGATGATGGGCATGTTTTGCGTCAAATACGTTTTAGCCGAGCCGAGGAGATAAATGCTGAGTGTAGCTACAGCGCGCCATTAAGTTATTTTTATGAGCCAAGCGCAGCCTTTCTCAAGGCTGGAGCCTTTAAATTATTAGCAAGTTCTTATGGGTTGAAAAAAATTCAAGAGCATACGCATCTCTATACGGGCGACAAATATGTAGCAGAGTTTCCAGGGCGATGCTTTGCGCTTCGCGGGGTGTATGCTGCTAAGAGCAAGGAGATGCCCGTGAGTAAAGCGCATTTGAGCGTGCGAAATTTCCCGCAATCTGTTGATATATTAAGAAAAAAGCTGAAGATTCAAGATGGGGGTGAGGATTATTTGTTTGCCTGTAGTCTAGAAGATGGACGTAAAGTTATATTGCACGGAAATAAGTTTTATGGAAATAAATAAAATTTTATAAAAATTTTTAAAAATTAAAGGCCTTGTTAATAATTATCAGTATAAACTAATGAATGTGAATGAGGCGTGTGTGTAAGGAATATCTCTCTCTATAATTTTTGCCATGTACATATTGAGTGTAATCATGGATAATAACTTTCCTACTGCGTTTCCTGTTATGGGCTAAAATATCAAAGAAAATCTTATGGAAGCAGTGTCATACGTGGAAAATAAATCTAAAGTTAAAGATCATAAATCTAAGGCTAAGTTTGTTAGTTCTCCAGTGCAAATCTGGAAAAGCAAAATTAGCTGGAAGATAACGCTTGCAGCGTTTATGACGATTCTACTTATACAGACATGTATTTTAAATTTCTCGAGTATGGGCGCTTATGAGACAGAGCGTTTAAATCAATTGCGCGAAATTGGGCGTTCAAGTGTTGTGCCTATATTGAATTATAAAACAACTCAGCTCCTAACCTCGCCGTTTGATGTGAATGAGGTGAACCGTTTGCTTTCTATTACGCGCGTTGCCGGTTTAACAGTTTATGGTGTTGGCTTGGATGGTGAGACTTTAGCTCTTATACGCAGCTATGGTGAAGGGCCTGTGATCACACTCTATGACCAGGATAATATTTCAAAAACATATAGAAGCACTGATGGCGGGCGCTATGAATTTGTAACGACAGGTAATGGCGCTGCTGGTTCTTATTACTTGGTTATTCGTATGGATGCATCGCATATCCAGCCTGAACTATTCAGCTATGTGAAGCAGACAATTTTTATCATGCTCTTGTTGTCAGCATTTGTGACAACTGTTTTGATGATTGCATTAGGGCATTGGTTGCTTGAGCCTATTTTGTTCTTACGTGATAATCTACAAATGGCTGTGCGTGATCCTGAAAACCCGCAGCTTGAAGATTCTCCTTATGATCCTAATGATGAGATTGGTGCGGCTATTGATATTGCTTTTAAGGTTGTGAAGCAAAATGCAGATAACTTAACGCGCATTAAAAGTGCCGCCGAAGATAAAATTCATAAGCTTGCTTATTATGATACGTTGACTGGCTTGCCTAACCGTACATTATTTGTGCAAACATTAAGTGAGAAAGCAAGGAAAGCTGCTGCTGAAGGGCATAATAACGAGCGTTTTGCAGTGGTGACAGTTGATTTAGACCATTTCAAAGATATTAATGATTCGATGGGCCATAATGTTGGTGATGCGATTTTGCGTGGTGTCGCTAAACGTCTCAGAAGTGCAATGCCTGAGGCGGCTATGGTTTCGCGAAGCGGTGAGGATGAATATGCGATCATGATGCCTTTGACTGGCGATGTTAATAGTGCGCGTGAGGTTGCTGATAAGATTGCTCATGTTATTCGTTATGAGCCATTTAGAGTGTTTAATGAAGAATTTCAGGTGCGCTCTTCTATTGGTGTGGCCACATATCCAGATGACGGGATAGAGCCAGATCAAGTGCTTAAAAATGCTGATATTGCACTTAATCGTGCTAAAGAAGATGGGCGCGATACGATTAAAGAATATTCTGAAGACTTTGATCGCGCGGTTCAGGTTCGTTTTCAGATGCTTAGAGATTTGCGTGATGCAATGGAGCATGATCAGCTTGAATTGTTCTATCAGCCGCAATTAGATTTGAAAACTGGTGAGATTATTGGTGCGGAAGCGCTGCTGCGTTGGTGGAAGCCTGACAATAGTAAAGAAGGTGGCGCTTATATTTCACCGGGTGATTTTATTCCTGTGGCTGAGCAATCAGGTTTGATCGTCCCTATGGGTGAGTGGGTGATGAAATCGGCTTGTTATGCGGTTAAAGATTGGAAAGAAAAGCATGGCTTGGATGTCCGTGTTGCTGTGAACGTGTCGCCTGCGCAATTTATCCAAAGTGATCTTTGTGCTTATGTACAGCAGCTTATAGAAGAAACTGGTATTGAGCCAAAAATGCTGGAATTGGAAGTGACTGAAAGCGTGTTTATGGATGACATTCAGCACACGATCCAAACTTTACAGAATTTACACGCTATTGGCGTGGAGCTTGCTATTGATGACTTCGGTACAGGCTATTCATCGCTGTCATATCTTCGTCAGTTCCCGATTGATCGCTTGAAGATTGATCAGAGCTTTATTCGTAATGCGCTGAATGATCCTGATGATGCCTCGATTGCACGAACAATTATTGCGCTGGGCCGCTCATTAGGTTTGAAGGTGATTGCGGAAGGTGTGGAGACATTAGAACATGAGAAGTTCTTGATTGATGAAGGGTGTGATGAGGTGCAAGGTTTCCGCTATTCACGCCCTGTGCCTTTGGCAGATTTCTTGGAGTTTGCAGGGCAGTATGATGGCAAACTCGCAAGCTTTGCTAAGAGCTAGGTCTAATCTATCCTTATTTAGAGTTATGAAGCCGGTCTATAGAGCCGGCTTTTTAATATTTAGATAGGCGCTCTGGCTTTGTTTTTGACTATGTAGTGTATGTCGATTTGATCACTGCTATCTATGCGTCCGCCTTGTGCAAGAATTCTTGCTTGCTCTCTTTGGCATGAGTTTCCTTGATCTGCGGCTAGATAGAGCGCTTTCGTTATAGTGTTTTTTAACTCTTTATCGTTACGGGCGGTTTGTGCGTCGATTTGTGCGATAGCCGGTAAAGATAATTGTATTTGGCTTTGGGGGTCATTGTGTTCGGCGAAAATTCGCCTGAGTTCTTCAATAGGATTATTGTTGCTCATTATGCCTCATAAATTGTTACAATGTGTTAATTTAAGGCAATATAGTAATTTATTATGCGCTATGCAAGTTTTTATGAATAGACGTGATCGTGTTGTGGGTAACTTTGATCGTTGCCTTTTAATTGAGGGGTGCGTATAGCTATTAGCAAGATATCTTCATAAAGGCTGTAGGTGATATGAAACCATTACTATCTAAGAAAACTTCCTATTTTAAAGGTGCGAGCAAAGTGCCGGGTGATAAGTCGATCTCACATCGCTCGCTTATGTTTGGAGCGTTGGCAGTTGGGGAGACGATTATTAGCGGCCTTTTAGAAGGTGAAGATGTTTTAGCAACTGCGCAGGCTATGCGTCAGATGGGCGCAGAAATAACGAGAGGCTCTGATGGTTTGTGGCGCGTACATGGTGTTGGGTTAGGTGGCTTGAAGCAACCTGAAGAAACACTGGATATGGGAAATAGCGGGACTTCAACGCGTTTGTTAATGGGGGTTGTTGGTGGCCACAATATTGAAGCGCGCTTTGATGGTGATGCGTCTTTAACTAAGCGTCCGATGAAGCGTGTGATGGACCCTTTATCAGAAATGGGCGTTGAGTTTGAAGCTAGTGAAGGTGGACGCTTGCCTTTGACAGTGAAAGGCAGCGCGCAGCCTTTAGCGCTAGAATACCGATTGCCTGTGGCTTCGGCGCAAGTTAAATCAGCGATAATGCTGGCGGGTTTGAATGCCCGCGGTACGACATGTGTGATTGAGGAAAAGCCTACACGCGATCATACAGAAAAAATGCTTAAAGCTTTTGGCGTTGACGTTGACGTTGAGACTTTGGACGATGGTGCACAAGCAATTAAAGTAAAGGGCGGGCAAGACTTGCAGCCATGCGCTATTGATGTGCCAGGCGATCCATCCTCTGCAGCTTTCCCAGCGGTGGCTGCTACGCTCATTGATGGGGCAGAGGTGCGCTTGGCAGGGATTTGTGTGAATGATCGTCGTGATGGGGTTTATCGTGCATTGCAAGCTTTGGGTGCTGATGTGCGTTATGAGCATCAGCGCATTGAAGGTGGCGAAGATGTTGCGGATATTGTTGTAAAGGGTGGAGCGCCTTTGAAAGGGTGTACGCTTGATCCAGTGATCGTTCCGAGCATGATTGATGAGTTTCCAGTCTTTGCGATGGCGGCTGCTTGTGCAGAGGGCACGACATATATGTCCGGATTAGAAGAATTGCGCGTTAAAGAGAGCGATCGTTTATTGATGGTCGCAGAAGGTCTTAAGGCGTGCGGTGTGAATTTAGAGATGGGTGAAGATAGTTTGACTATCCATGGGACAGGGCAGCCACCAAAAGGCGGCGCACGTGTTGAAACAGCGCTAGATCACCGCATTGCGATGGCGTTTTTGGTTTTGGGCTGTGTGAGTGATGAACCGATAGAAATTGATGATGGTGCGCCTATTCAGACATCTTTCCCGAATTTTGTGAAATTGATGAATGAGCTAGGCGCTGAGATTGAGGATATTAAATAAAGATGAGTGCGAATATTATTGCAATTGATGGGCCAGCGGCCAGTGGTAAGGGGACTTTAGCGAGGAAGCTCGCGGAAAGTTTAGGCTTTGGATATTTAGATACTGGGGCGCTTTATCGTTTGGTTGGTTATACGATCTTAGAGCGCGGCGGCGATCCTGCGAATACGGATGAAGCGATAGAGGTGGCTGAGTTTTGCCGGGATTTCTTTGATGTTAATTTGCTTCAGAATAAAGAATTACGCAGTGATGAGAGTGGGCAGGCAGCCTCTAAGGTTGCGGTTGTGCCGAAGGTTCGTGAGGCGCTCTTGGATTTACAGCGCAACTTTGCTAAAGCGCCTGGCGGTAAGGCAAAAGGCGCGATTTTAGATGGGCGTGATATTGGTACGGTTATCTGTCCTGATGCGCCAGTGAAGCTCTATATTACGGCGCGTGATGAGGTTCGTGCGGCTAGACGAACAAAAGAGTTGCAATCTAGGGGCTTAGACGTTACAAAAGCGTCAGTTTTGAAGGATATGCGTGAGCGAGATGCTCGCGATGCAGCTAGAGATACTGCACCGATGAAGCCGGCAGATGATGCAATCGTTATAGATTCCAGTGACTTAAGTCCTGCCGAGATGTTTGATAAAGCGCTTGAAATTATTAAAGAGCGTTTGTCAGTTTAAAGCTGATTACATCAAATAACTACTCATCCTTATGCATGTTTAACGAAACTATGCCGGTTAGCTCTTTTATAAAAAGGATTATGGGGCTGGCTGAAGGCATAATTTAACCTTTAACCCAATGAAGTGGAATTAAAGATATGGCAAGTGTAGCCGCAAGATTGCAAGACAATCTGGATTCTAAGGAATTCGCAAAACTTTTAGAAGACTCCCTTAAAGGTCAAGAAACATTCACAGGTAACGTTGTTAACGGTACGGTCGTTGCTCTTAAAGACGATTTCGTAATGGTTGATGTTGGTCTTAAATCTGAAGGCCGTGTTCCTTTGAATGAATTTAGAAAACCAGGCGAAGAGCTTGAGCTTAATGTTGGTGACACTGTAGAAGTGTATGTTGAGCGTATGGAAAACCGTCAAGGTGAGTCTGTACTTTCACGTGATAAAGCACGCCGTGAAGAAGCTTGGATCGAGCTTGAAAAATCTCATGACAAAAACGAGCGCGTTACTGGTGTTATCTTTGGTCGCGTTAAAGGTGGCTTTACTGTTGATCTTGGTGGTGCGGTTGCGTTCTTGCCAGGTTCACAAGTTGATATCCGCCCAGTACGTGATGTATCTCCATTGATGGATACGCCTCAGCCATTCCATATCCTTAAGATGGATCGTGCACGTGGTAACATCGTTGTATCTCGTCGTGCAGTTCTTGAAGAGAGCCGCGCAGAAGCACGTTCAGACCTTATGGACAACTTGGCTGAAGGTCAGGTTCTTCAGGGTGTTGTTAAAAATATCACAGATTACGGTGCATTCGTTGATCTTGGTGGTGTTGATGGTCTATTGCACGTTACCGACATTTCTTGGAAGCGTATTAATCACCCATCAGATGCACTTCAAATTGGTCAAACTGTTGATGTTCAGGTTATTCGTTTCAACGAAGACAACCAGCGCATTTCACTTGGCATGAAGCAACTTGAATCTGATCCTTGGGCTGATGTTGCTGCGAAATTCGTACCAGGTGCGAAATTCACAGGCCGCATTACAAATATCGCTGACTATGGTGCATTTGTTGAGCTTGAAGATGGTATCGAAGGTCTTGTTCACGTTTCTGAAATGTCATGGACTAAGAAAAACGTACACCCAGGTAAGATTGTTTCTACTTCTCAAGAAGTTGAAGTGATGGTCTTGGAAGTTGATGAAGAGAAGCGTCGTATTTCTCTTGGTCTTAAACAGTGCCAAGAAAATCCATGGGAGCAAGTGGCTGAGAAGCACAAAGTTGGTGATGAGTTCGAAGGTGAAATTCGTAACATTACTGAATTTGGTCTATTCGTTGCTCTTGATGAAGAAATCGATGGTATGGTTCACCTTTCAGACATTTCATGGGAAGATGAATCAGAAGAAGTTCTGAAATCATTCAACAAAGGTGACAAAGTTAAGGTTAAAATCCTTGAAATCGATCCTGAGAAAGAGCGTGTTGCTCTTGGTATCAAGCAACTTTCTGATGACCCATTTGCGGGTGCAATGGAAGGCGTGAAGAAAGGCGGCACAGTAACATGTACTGTGACTGAAATTACTTCAGGCGGTGTTGAAGTAAGCGTTAATGATGATGTGAAAGGCTTCATTAAGAAGTCTGAGCTATCTCGTGAGCGTTCAGAGCAGCGTCCAGATCGCTTTGCTGTTGGTGAGAAAGTTGATGCGAAAATCGTTTCTATCGACAAGAAGTCTCGTCAAGTTGGTCTTTCTATTAAGGCTCGCGAAGTTGATGAAGATAAGCAAGCTATGCAAGAATTTGGTTCTACAGAATCAGGTGCGTCACTTGGTGATATTCTTGGTGCAGCGCTTAAAGAGAATGAAGATAAGAAATAGTCTTTTCTTAATAGTGAATTTTAAAAAGCCGGGCAAAGCGCCTGGCTTTTTTTATGGGCTGATGTGCTTAAGTGTTTATAAAAGAATCGTTTTTCTTGACGAGGGGGCTTTGAATCAGGCACTGTATGAATCATTAAAGCACAGATAACTGTTTGTGAAAGTTTGATTTTTTTAGGATTAAATAAAGGACAATCGGTCAATGACTAAATCAGAATTAATAGCGCGCTTGGCAGAAAAAAACCCTCATCTTTTCTTACGCGAAGTTGAAAAGATCGTGGATACTGTCTTTGATGAGATTACAGAAGCGCTTGTTAATGGTGATCGAGTTGAGTTGCGTGGTTTTGGTGCGTTCTCTGTGAAGCATCGTGAAGCACGTACAGGGCGTAATCCACGCACAGGTGAATCTGTAGAAGTTGAAGCGAAGCGCTTACCGTTCTTTAAAACAGGTAAAGGCTTGCGTGACCGCTTAAATGGTGATGACTAAAACGCTTTAAATGGAGTGAGCTATGGCTTTTATCAATACGCTCATCCGCACTATCCTTGGTATTTTCTTAGTTGCTGTTTTGACAGCGTTCGCGATTCTTAATCGTGGTGATACGGCTGTGTCTATCTCTCCAGTTTTGCCAGCAATCGATATGCCGCTTTACTTTGTGGCGATGGGGTTTCTTGTCTTTGGTTTTGTGTTCGGCGCCTTATTTAGCTGGTTTTCTCAAGGTAAAGTGCGCCAAGCGCGTCGGGTTCTTCGAAAAGAGAAAAAAGCGTTAGAAAAAGAGCTGGAGCTGATGCGTGCGAAAGCAGGGTTAGAGGATGTGCAAGGTGATAGCGGTCTTATCCCGATTATTAATAATAATATTGTAGAAGAGTAGAGTGGATTATAGCGATGGTGAAGATCTTTTGTGCGATTGATACGCCGGATTTGGATAGAGCGCAGGAATTAGCGCGTATGATTGGCCCAGTGACGGGTGGTGTTAAGCTGGGATTAGAGTTTTTTAATGCGTACGGGCCGCAAGGTTTGGAAAAAGTACGTGAAGCTTGCCCGGAAGCTAAGCTTTTTGTGGATTTGAAATATCATGATATTCCCAATACTGTTGCAGGGGCTGTACGTGCGCTGAGCTCGAATTTAGAGCCTGAATATTTGAATGTCCATGCTGCCGGAGGGCGTGCAATGATGGAGGCCGCTTTAGGCGCTGTTCAGGGTAAGAGTAAGCTGTTGGCTGTCACGATCTTAACGGCTCTTTCTGAAGGGGATTTGCAAGAAGTTGGCTATTGTCATGTTATGAAAGAGCAAGTTTTGCGTATGGCGAAGCTTACACAGCAAGCGGGCTTGGCGGGTATTGTGTGCTCATCTCATGAAATATCTATGGTCCGTGAGGCTTTAGGTGATGAATTTGCTTTGATGGTTCCAGGTATACGCCCACAAGGTGCTGATCTAGGTGATCAGAAACGCGTTATGGGCCCGAAAGAAGCCTTGGATGCGGGGGCGACGCATTTGGTTATTGGGCGCCCGATTACAGGGGCTGATGATCCTGCGAAAGCTGCGCAAGAGATTTTAGAGAGCTTGTGATATATTATATTTATAAAAGCTTATTAGGGAGGGCATAGAGAGTATGCAGCGTTTATCGCCTACATTGGGTATTATTGAATCTGGTCGGAATTGCAGGAATTTTGTTGAAGATAATATGAGTGTGTTTTGGGATGTTTTTAAACCTCTCTTGCCGTATTTAGTCGGCTTATATCTTTTTGATTTATTGCTTTTCGTCTTATTTGATATACCAGCTGCTATTGGTAGTCTGATTTCAAGTTATTTTATGGGTGCGTTGGCGATTACATGGCACCGCGTTGTTTTACATGGCCCAGATCGATATGAGCCTATGAATCCCTTAAAGCCTCAAAAGCATGAGCTTATTTTTATGTTGATGCTTGTTGGCTTATGCTTGGCTTCAGTGATTTTTATGTTTGCACTGTTTTTCTTATCAGCCGCGATCTTACCAGAAGGGTCGATGAGCATTATGTTGGCGATATTTGCATCAATTGTGTTTTTGTATTTTATCGTTTCGCGTTTGAGCTTTTATTTTCCAGCTAAGGCAGTAGGCGCTGATCTCAGTTTGATTGAAGCTTTTAAATTATCAGAAGGTTTTGTTTGGAAAGTGGTGCTTACACCAATGTGCGCGACTTGGAAGGTTCTGCTTAAATTGATTATTGTCATTATACCTTTGTCCATTGTTGCGGCTTTGATTATCTTGCCTATTGGTGGGAGTAGCGAGATGGTGAATATGGTGATGCAAATACCAATGCTGTTTTATTTTTCACCCTTATTAACGGTGTTGGGCATTACGGTTCTTTCTAATTTTTATCAATATGCTCTTCAATATCATGGGCAAGATCATTCTGGTGAAACGCATATAGATTAGAGACACTTTATGGCAGTGCAAGTGAAGATATGTGGAATTAAAACGCCAGAAGCGCTTAGTGCTTCAGTGGAAGCTGGTGCGCGTTTTATTGGTTTTGTGTTCTACCCTCCTTCACCGCGTCATGTCGAGATTGATATCGCGTTTGAGCTGGTGCAGATGTTGCCAACTGGGGTGCGGGCTGTGGGGCTTTTTGTTGATCCTACAGATGAACAGCTTTCAGCCGTTACAGGACGCGTACAGCTTGATATGATCCAGCTGCATGGGGCGGAAACTAAAGAGCGCGTAGAAGAGATTAAACAAAAATTTGGTTTGCCTGTGATGAAGGCGCTGGCAATTGGTAGTGCAGATGATCTACAGAAGATTGCTCAGTATGAAGAGGTGGCTGATTGGGTTTTATGTGATACGCCTTCGCCTCAGCATGGTGGCTCGGGGCAGAGTTTTGATTGGTCGCTCTTAAAGGATTACGAGTTTCAAAAGCCTTGGATGCTTGCGGGCGGGTTAAAGCCGGAGAATGTGGGTGAGGCTGTTAAAATGCTTCATCCAACAGCTATTGATGTTTCAAGCGGTGTAGAGAGTGCGCGCGGCGTAAAAGATGAGACGAAAATTCAGGCTTTTCTTGCGGGCGTTAAAGGTTTATAACGCTTTTTATGATGAAAAATTCCTATAGAAATATGCCTGACGAGCGTGGGCATTTTGGTAAATATGGCGGCCGTTATGTCGCTGAAACTCTTATGCCTTTGATCTTGCAAGTGGAGCAAGCTTGGAAAGAGGCTAAGGATGATCCTGCATTTTGGGATGAGTTTAATGCCTTGGCTAAAAACTATATTGGCCGCCCTAATCCTTTATATTTTGCGGAGCGTTTGAGCGAGCACTTTTCTAATGGTGATAAAGGCGCGAAGATTTATCTTAAACGTGAAGATTTAAACCATACGGGCGCGCACAAGATTAATCACTGTATTGGCCAGGTATTGCTGGCTAAGCGTATGGGGAAAAAGCGTATTATTGCTGAAACAGGTGCGGGGCAGCATGGTGTTGCGACGGCGACTGTCTGTGCGCTGTTTGATATGGAATGTATCATTTATATGGGCGCTAAAGATATTGAGCGTCAATCTCCGAATGTCTTTCGTATGAAGTTAATGGGCGCAGAGGTGCGCGCCGCGGAAAGTGGTTCGAAGACTCTTAAAGATGCGATGAATGAAGCGTTGCGCGATTGGGTGACGAATGTGCGCGATACTTATTATTTGATTGGAACTGTTGGCGGGCCTCATCCTTTCCCAGAGATGGTGCGTACGTTCCAAAGTGTGATTGGACAAGAAGTGCGCGCGCAGATGCAAGAACTTGAAGGGCGTTTGCCTGACAGTTTGGTGGCGTGTATTGGCGGTGGCTCGAATGCTATGGGGCTATTTCATCCTTTCTTGGATGATAGTTCAGTTACGATGTATGGCGTTGAAGCTGCAGGGCATGGCGTTGATACGGATATGCATGCCGCTTCACTAAATGGTGGGACGTATGGTGTTTTACATGGTATGGCGAGCTATTTCCTGCAAAGTGAAGATGGACAAATTATTGAGCCGCATTCAGTTTCTGCCGGGTTGGACTATCCTGGTATTGGCCCTGAGCATGCGTGGCTATTTGATGAAGGGCGCGTCAATTATGTGCATATCAAAGATGATGAAGCGCTTGAAGCCTTTAAGCTTTTATCGCAGCTAGAAGGCATTATCCCTGCTTTAGAAACAGCGCATGCATTGGCGCATGTGGCTAAGATCGCTGGGGATTTACCAAAAGAGCATTTGATGGTTGTTAACCTATCAGGACGTGGCGACAAGGATATTTTCACGGTTGCTAAGATGCTGGGTGTGGAGCTTTAAAATATGTCTATGAAAAGGATCGCGTTCGGTGTGCTTATGGCTTTGGTCTGTGTTGTCGTTGGCGCGGTCTTATCAAAGCCTATCATGGCTGGGCTAAATGAGGTTAGTCAGCGCGCATATCGCTTGCTAAATGATGACGGTAAGCAGATTGGTTATTATGGAAGCGGGCGTATTGGTCAGGGGACTTTTTTCTTATTTAATCCGGATGGGAAGTTATCCGCGCAAATTGGTTCTTATGAGAATGGCTCAGAAGCTAGGCAATCTCTTTTAGGTCTACATGATAGAGATGGGACTTTAAGGTTTTTGATGCGTATGTATGGGCCGAAAGATTCTCCTGTGATTGTGATGAAAGATAAAACTGGCGATGATACGCTCTTGATTGGGTTGGATGGTGCTGATGAAGTTCCTTTTATCCGCTATAGAAGCCGTGACGGATCAATGAAGGATTTAATAAATGAGCAATGAATATGAAGTGCGAGCGGGGCTAGCTGAAGTTGAAGCTTTTGATGTTGTCGGCGTATCTATCGTTACCGATAATAGCAAGGCGAGTGATGATATTAACGCGCTTTGGGAGCGTTTCTTTAAAGAAAGCATCGGGCAAAAGGTTGAGCATAAGCAAGATGATGTCATTTATGCTGTTTATTCTGATTATGAAGGTGATCATGAAAAGCCATATCGTTTTACGATTGGTTACCGTGTGAATGAAGTGGATGTGCCTGAGGGAATGAAACACGTACAGGTGCAATATGGCGAATATGGTGTGATGAGCGCGGCCGGTGAGCAACCAAAAGCACTGATTGAAACTTGGGAAGCGATTTGGTCTGCGGAGTTGCCGCGTGTATTTAAAACTGATTTTGAAGTCTATGGACCACGCTTTTTTGAAGATGGTGTGAATGAAGTGCTGGTGCATATTGGGCTGGATGTGGAAGAGTGATTTTATGAGCAGAATTGAACAAAAATTTAAAGAGTTAGATCGTCCGGCCTTGGTGAGCTTTATTACTGCGGGTGATCCTGATTATGAGACCTCTTTAGAGGTGTTTAAGGGTTTGCCTGAAGCGGGTGCGGATATTATTGAGCTTGGTATGCCATTTACGGATCCTGTAGCGGATGGTCCAACGATTCAACATGCTTCTGAGCGTGCCTTAGCGGCTGGCGCGACTATGAAGCGTACATTTGATATGGTGCGAGCGTTTCGCGCTGACAATGATCATACGCCGCTTGTGCTGATGGGGTATTATAACCCTATTTGTGCTTTTGGGATTGAGGCTTTCGCACGTACAGCGCATGAGGCGGGCGTGGATGGTTTGATCATCGTTGATTTACCACCGGAAGAGGATGGTGATTTACGCAAAGCTCTTGAAGGGAGAGGGATTGATATCATTCGTCTTATAACGCCCGTGACCGAAGAGTCGCGTCTGAAAGTCTTGTTAAATGGGGCGAGTGGATTTCTTTATTATGTCTCTATTACAGGGGTGACGGGAAGTGCGAGTGCGGATATGGGGGCTGTAGAGCGCCATATTGAGCAGATTAAAGCGCATACTGATTTACCTATTGCTGTTGGCTTTGGCATTAAAACGCCTGAAGATGTGAAAGCTTTTGGTTCTATGGGTGGAGCCGCAGTTGTTGGAAGCGCCATTGTCAATGCGCTACAAGCTGGGGTTGATGAAGCGCTATCCCTTGTAAAAACCTTAAGCAAGGGGCTGTAAAACTTGACTCTTGAATGGTTTTGCGCGAAGAGTATTCACCCTTAAATTTTATGATTAATTAAAAGGTATAATAATGAACTGGCTAAATGATTATATTCGTCCACGTATTCGTTCACTTGTTGGTGAGCAAAAGGAAGTGCCTGACAATCTTTGGAAGAAGTGTCCGTCTTGTGAAGGCATGTTGTTTCATCGTGATCTAGAAGATAATCACAATGTTTGTTATCACTGTAATCACCATTTACGCATTTCGGTGAAAAAGCGTTTAGAGCTTATGTTTGATGGTGGCCAATACGAGAAAATCGCTTTGCCGGATGTCGCGTTTGATCCTTTGAAGTTCAAAGATCGTAAGAAATATTCGGATCGCTTGAAGGATGCGCAATCTAAAACAGGTTTGAAAGATGCGATGACTTTGGCTAAAGGCACTATTGGTGGCCAAAAAGTTGTGATTGCAGCCTTTAATTTTAGTTTTATGGGCGGCTCTATGGGCTCGGCTGTTGGTGAAGCGATTGTGAAAGCAGCAGAAGAAGCTGTGAAAGATAAGGCTGCGCTGATTACTATTCCAGCATCAGGCGGTGCGCGTATGCAAGAAGGTATGCTTTCACTTGTGCAAATGCCACGCTCGATTATCGCTGTAGAGATGGTTAAGGATGCAAAGCTTCCTTATATCGTGTTGCTAACTGATCCGACAACAGGCGGCGTGTCCGCTTCTTTTGCAATGGTTGGTGATATTCATTTGGCTGAGCCAGGTTCGACAATCGGCTTTGCTGGACGCCGCGTGATTGAGGAAACTGTGCGTGAAACTTTACCTGATGATTTCCAAACGGCTGAATATCTGCAAGATCATGGGATCGTTGATATGGTTGTTGAGCGTAAAGACCTTCATGAGACTTTGGGCCGTATTTTAGGCTTGCTCATGAATAAAAAAGCTAAAAAAGCGGCTTAATGACTTTCACAATGGGCGGAGGCTTGTATGTATCAGGCTGATTTGCGCCATGATCAGAAAAATTTACAAGAAAAGCTGCAGATGCTTTTTTCGTTATCGCCTCAGCGCGTTATGGAGCTGGGGTTTCGTCCTCCTTATATCGCGTTATTAGAAAAGCTGAATAATCCTCACTTAGCTTTGCCGCCGACTGTTCATATAGCCGGAACAAATGGTAAGGGCTCTACGCTGGCTATGATGAAAAGCTGCCTAGAGGCTTTAGGCCGTGATGTTCATCGTTTTACTTCTCCGCACTTGCATAAATTTAATGAGCGCATTCTTTTGGCAGGCCAGCAAATTAGCGATGACGCCTTAGAGCGGCTAATTGATGAAATGTTAGAGCTTAATGATGGTGCGCCGATTACATTCTTTGAGATCACATCAGCTCTGGCTTTTGCAGTTTATAGCCGAGATCAGGCTGATATATTACTTTTGGAAACGGGGCTTGGTGGTCGCTTGGATTGTAGCAATATTATCGAGCGTCCAGAGCTGTGTTTGATTAGTAAAATTTCATTTGATCATATGGAGCATCTGGGTGAAAGCTTGGAAGAGATTGCTTCTGAGAAAGCTGGAATTATCAAAGAGGGGCGCGCTTGTATTATTGGCGCGCAAATGGATATGGCGCGTATCCTGCCGATATTTGAAGCGCGCGCGAATGCGCTCAATGCGCCGCTTTATGTTTATGGGCGAGATTGGGATGTTGGAATTGAGAAAAATCGTATGATTTTTAGATTTGGCGAGCATAATTTTGACTTCCCACTACCAGCTTTGGTTGGGGCGCATCAGGTTGAAAATGCTGGGCTTGCTTTGGCAGGGCTGTATCTTATGCAGGATAAATATGGCTGGGACGTACAGGCGCTTTCCAAGGGGCTAGAGGCTGTAAGCTGGGCTGGGCGATTAGAGCCTATTAAGCGCGATGATCTTAAATGCGAGATTTGGTATGATGGCGGGCATAATGATAGTGCAGCTTTGGCGTTGGCCGCGCAGATGAGGCTTTGGGCTGAGCAGGATGATAAAGAGCTGCATCTGATAGTAGGGATGAAAAAAGATAAAGATCCGTCTGCGTTTTTAGAGCCAATAGTTCAGTTTGCGCGTTCCCTTTCTATTGTCCCTGTTCGTAAAGTTGGGGCGTGTTTATCGATTGAGGATGTGCCTCACTTAACCGCACAGAGTGTCGATATCCAAGCTGCGGCTAGTATTGAAGAGGCTTTGAAAGAGCATGATAGCGATAAAAAACGCGTTTTGATTTGTGGTTCTTTGTATTTGGCTGAGCAAATTCGATAATTTTCTGTTACACTTAAAAGTGTGGCTGAGGAAAGTAATTCTATATCTTAGCTATATATGTGAAGTGGGGTAATGGCTGTGTCTCAAAAAATAGCTTTGGTTGATGATGATCGTAATATTATTACTTCAGTGTCTATGGCTTTAGAGGCTGAGGGCTATGAGGTGTGCTCTTTTCATGATGGTCAGGCTGGCTTTGATGGCATTCATAAAGAAAAGCCGGATTTGGCAGTTTTAGATATTAAAATGCCGCGTATGGATGGAATTGAGCTTTTAGAGCGCCTTCGCGAAAGTTCTCAGATCCCTGTTATTTTTCTGACCTCCAAAGAT
>MDSZ01032805.1_pt1 | contig 27737 bp, 26 predicted proteins | sample 811201 | NCBI WGS metagenome assembly MDSZ01 (sample SAMN05326647, study PRJNA326480) | marine metagenome | isolation source: seawater | place: Indian Ocean: North | collected 2010 | reverse complement strand
GGTAAATGGTCTGGTACAGAAGTTAAAATTGATGGTAAAGAACTCCTAATCATGAAGGAGTCAGACATCATGGGAATTATTGTGAAGTAATTGAAAGGAATTTAAATAAAAATGTCAGCAAAATTAATTCAATTTGGTACAGACGCTAGAGCTAAAATGCTCAAAGGCATAAATATACTAGCTGATGCAGTCAAAGTAACATTAGGACCTAAAGGCAGAAATGTAGTAATAGATAAATCTTTTGGTTCCCCAAGAACAACTAAAGATGGTGTTACAGTTGCAAAAGAAATAGAGTTAGCCGATAAATTTGAAAATATGGGTGCTCAAATGATTAAAGAGGTTGCTAATAAAACTAATGACTCTGCAGGAGATGGAACAACAACATCTACTGTTTTATGTCAAGCATTAGCTACCGAGGGAATGAAAGCTGTAGCAGCAGGTTTAAATCCTATGGATTTAAAAAGAGGAATGGATAATGCTACTAACGCTATTATATCTGAGCTCCAGAAAAACTCTAAAATTGTAAAATCAGACAAAGAAGTACAACAAGTTGGTACGATAGCCTCAAATGGAGACGGTGAAGTTGGTGGAATGATTTCTGAAGCAATGCAAAAAGTTGGAAAAGAGGGAGTCATAACTGTCGAAGAAGCAAAGAGTTTAGACACTGAGTTGGATGTTGTTGAGGGTATGATGTTCGATAGAGGTTATCTGAGCCCTTATTTTGTTACAAATGCAGATAAAATGAAGGCAGAAATGGAAGATTGCTTGATACTTTTACATGAAAAAAAATTAGCTAGTCTTCAACCAATGTTGCCTTTACTAGAGTCAGTTGTTCAGTCTACCAAGCCTTTACTCATTATCTCGGAAGATGTAGAGGGAGAAGCATTAGCAACCTTAGTTGTAAATAAACTAAGAGGCGGTTTAAAGATTGCTGCAGTTAAGGCTCCTGGTTTTGGTGATAGAAGAAAAGCAATGCTTGAAGACATAGCTATATTAACAGGTGGACAAGTAATAAGCGAGGATCTCGGTATAAAATTAGAGTCTGTTACAATGGATATGCTTGGTAAAGCCAAAAGAGTTGTTGTAGATAAAGAAAATTCAACAATCGTTGGTGGAGCAGGTAAGAAGAAAGATATTGAAGCAAGATGTGATCAAATTAGGAAACAAATTGACGAAACAACCTCTGATTATGATAAAGAAAAGCTTCAAGAAAGACTAGCAAAGCTTGCTGGTGGTGTTGCTGTTATTAAAGTTGGTGGAGCATCTGAGGTTGAAGTTAAGGAAAAGAAAGACCGTGTTGAGGATGCAATGCATGCAACTAGAGCAGCAGTAGAAGAGGGAATTTTACCTGGTGGTGGAACTGCTCTTCTTTACGCAACCAGTGTCTTAAAAAACTTAAAAGTAGAGAACGATGATCAGCGATATGGTGTAGATATTGTCAGAAAAGCACTTTCAGCTCCATTAAAACAAATTGCTCAAAACTCTGGTTTTGATGGCGCAGTAATTGCTGGAAAAATTCTAGAAAGCAAGGATAATTCACATGGTTTTGATGCTCAAACAGGTAAATTTTGTGATTTAGTTAAAGCTGGTATCGTTGATCCAACTAAAGTAGTAAGAACTGCTTTAATAGACGCTGTTTCTGTAGCAGCTTTATTAACAACTACTGAGGCAATGATCACAGATAAACCGGAAGAAAAGTCTTCAGCACCTGCAATGCCTGACATGGGCGGTATGGGCGGTATGGGCGGTGGAATGCCTGGAATGATGTAATTAAATAAATATTAAATTATTAATTAAAAGCCGCTTTATGCGGCTTTTTTTTTAAACTAGTGTAATATTATCATATGGACCTTATTCAAAATCTTTATTCACAGATCATAAGAGTTTTCAGTGATGGAGTGTTTGGCGTAAGTCTAGGTGATCTTTTAATAATAATTATTGCTGTTATTTTTTCTTTATTAATAAGATCATTTGTAGCTAGAATACTTGTAAATAAAGTAAAAACTTTAGTCTCTAAAACAGGTAATAAGATTGATGATAAGCTATTTGAAGCTTTAGTCCCACCATTTAGACTCTTACCAATAGTGATTGTCTTTCTAGCTATAACTTTGTATTTTGACATAGAGTCTACCTTAGGTTTATATTTTCAAAAAATTAATAACACATTATCGACAATATTTGTTTTTTGGCTTATTCATCAAGCATTAATTCCTTTTTCAAATTTATTTAATAAACTAGAAAAAATCCTAACCAAAGGATTAGTTCTCTGGATAGTAAAATCATTAAAATATCTTATTATTTTTTTAGGCATAGTTGCTGTACTTGAAGTTTGGGGTATTAAAATTGGACCAGTTATTGCCGGTTTAGGTTTGTTTGGTGTAGCTGTAGCTTTAGGTGCACAAGATTTATTCAAAAACCTAATTTCAGGAATTATGATACTCCTTGAAAAGAGATTTCAATTAGGAGACGTAATAAGTGTTCCTGGTCATACTGAAGGAACTGTTGAACACATTGGTTTCAGGTCAACTCTTATAAGAAAGTTTGACTCTACACCAATTACCATACCAAATTACATCTTTGCTGAAGCCCCAATATTGAATTATACAAATAGAAATTTTAGAAGAATTAATTGGAATATCGGTCTTGAATATAATTCTTCGCTTGATCAAATTAAGAAACTTACCAAATCTATATCTTCTTACTTAGTAGAAAATGAAAATTTCATAGTTAATGAAAATTATAAGTCTTTTGTAAGGTTAGACAAATTTAATGATAGTTCAATTGATATAATTGTTCTTTGTTTTACCTCAACTAAGGATTGGGATAAATATTTGGAGATAAAAGAGGAATTAGCTCACTTCATAAAACAGCAAGTTGAACAGATTGGTCTTTCTTTCGCTTTCCCATCAAGATCAATTTATATTGAAAAAAATGTAGATAAAGTGTAGTTATAAATTCAACCTATTTATCTATGGAATCCCTTAAAAAAATTATTGATTTAAATATAGAAGTCTATCTTGATGGTGCAGACCTTGACTCAATGAGGCAATTTTCAGATAACGAGAGAATAAATGGTTTCACATCAAATCCATCTCTAATGTACCAAAATAACATATCTAATTATAAAGATTTTATCATAAATTCTTTAGATATAGTTAAAGGTAAGCCAATATCTTTTGAAGTAGTTTCAGACGAATTAGATGAAATGTTAGAACAATCCAAGAGAATATCCTCATTTGGAAAAAATATTTATGTAAAGATACCAATCACTAACACAAAAGGGGTTTCCACAATTCCTGTTATTAAAGATTTAGCTATAGAAGGAATACCATTGAATATAACTGCAATTTTAACATCCTTGCAAGCTATAGAAGTAATAAAAGAAATTAACGAACCTAGTAGCCCAATAATTTTATCAATTTTTTCAGGTAGAATCGCAGATACTGGAATAGACCCAAAAATTACTTTTGAGGAAGTAAAAGAAAATATTAGAAATACAAAAAATTACAAAACTCTTTGGGCTAGCCCTAGAGAAATTTATAATTTATATGAAGCCAATAATATTGGTGCTGATATCATAACAATTACACCTCAAATTTTGAAAAAAACAAATTTGTTTCGAAAAGATCTCAATGAATATAGTCTTGAAACAGTCAAAATGTTTTATGATGATGCCCAAAAAAATAACCTTGAGATTTAGGTAATGAGTAAATCTAAAACAATTCTTATAACTGGAGGAGCAGGATATGTTGGTTCTTTATTATCAGAGCAACTTTCCTCTAATGGTTTTAATGTAATTATTTACGACACCTGCTTTTACGGTAAAGAACACATCAGGAATAATAAAAATCTAAAGTTAATTCAAGCAGATATAAGAGATAAATCGAGCTTTGAAAGTGCTATACATGGAGTTGATCAAATCATACATTTAGCATGTATATCCAATGACCCAAGTTTTGCTCTTAATGAAAATTTATGTAAAACAATAAATTATGATTGCTTTGAGGATTTAGTTAGAATCTCAAAAAAAAATGGAGTTAGTAGGTTTATATATGCATCAAGTAGCTCTGTTTATGGTTATTCAGATAGCGATAATGTTACTGAAGAACATGAATTAGTGCCTCTCACTCTGTATAATAAATTTAAAGCAATGTGTGAACCTATATTAGAAAAATATTTAGACTCAAAATTTGTAGGAGTCACAATAAGACCTGCAACACTATGTGGCTATGCCCCAAGATGTAGGCTAGACCTATCAGTAAATATTCTCACTAATCATGCTGTTAATAATAATAAAATTACAGTTTTGGGCGGTGGAGAACAAAAAAGACCTAATTTGGATGTTAGAGATATGTGTAGAGCATACAAAACCGTCTTAGATGCGAACGATGATAAAATTAATAATGAAATTTTTAATGTAAGTTACGATAATAAAAAAATTATCGAATTAGCAAAAATGGTCAAATCAAATACTGAAAAATTTTACAATATTAATAATATTGAAATTGAAGTTAAATCAGAAACTGTTGATAAGAGATCATATCATGTTAATTCAGATAAAATAAAAAGAGTTCTCGGTTTTGTTCCTAAATACTCAATTGACGACGCAATTATTTCTTTATGTGATGCATTTAAAAATGGAAGACTTCCAAATAGTTTAAATGACTCAAAATATATAAATGTCGATACATTAAAAAGAGATAATGTCCTCTAAAAAAAATACTGTTCTCATTTCAGGTGGAGCAGGTTTTATTGGAAGTCACACAGTTGATTTATTCTTATCCAAAGGTTTCAAAGTAAAATGTATTGATAATTTAGCTGGTGGCAATGAAAATAATATTTCGCATTTAAAAAAAAACAAAAATTTTTTTTTTGAAAAAGCTGATATTCTTAATCTTTCAAAACTAAAATCATTTTTAAATGACTGTCATTATGTTGTTCATTTTGCTGGTATTGGAGACATAGTTCCATCAATTGAAAATCCAAAAAAATACGTTGAAAATAATGTAAATGGAACATTAAATTTGATCCAAAATTTGAATTTAAAAAAGATAAAAAAATTTACTTATGCAGCAAGTTCATCTTGTTACGGTATTGCAAAAACACCCACCAAAGAAACTCATCCAATTCAAACACTGTACCCTTACGCTTTATCAAAATATATGGGTGAACAATTAGCACTTCACTGGGGAAAAGTTTATAAATTAAAAGTAAATTCTATCAGAATATTTAACGCCTATGGAACAAGATCGAGGACGACAGGTGCATATGGTGCAGTTTTTGGTGTATTTTTAAAACAATTACTCGAAAATAAACCTTTAACTGTTGTGGGTGATGGTACTCAAAAAAGAGATTTCCTATATGTCACTGATGTAGCTAATGCATTTTATAAATCAACAATTTCATCAAAAAAAGGTGAAATATGGAATATTGGAAGTGGTAATCCACAATCGATAAATAAACTAGTAAGATTACTCAAACCTATTGGTATCATAAATTTACCTAAAAGACCTGGAGAACCTGATGTCACATATGCAAATATAAATAAAATAAAAAAAGATTTAAAATGGAAGCCTAAAATATCATTTAATGATGGAGTACAAAAAGTTTTAAATGATATTAATTATTGGAAAAAAGCACCTTTATGGAATAAAAATTCAATTAAAAAAGCTACAAAAACTTGGTTTGAATACATGAATTAAAATGAGAAATTACCTAAAAAAAATTATTACTTTAGAAAAACTCTCAAAAAAAATTGGAAAATTTCCAAGAAAAAGTTTAAGCAAAGTATCAATGTGCCATGGAGTGTTTGATCTGGTTCATCCTGGACATATAAGACATCTTCAATTTGCAAAAACTAAATCATCAATTTTAATAGTTAGTATAACTGCAGATTTACATGTAGATAAAGCTGCATTAAGACCTTATGTACCTCAACAGTTACGGGCAGAAAACTTAGCTGCTTTAGAATTTGTAGATTACGTTATAATTGATAAAAACCCCACTCCATTAATAAATATAAATAAAATCAAGCCAGACTTTTTTGTCAAGGGACATGAGTACGTAACAGGAGAAATTAATCCAAAAACACAGGAGGAAATGAATGTCATAGAAAATTATGGTGGTAAATTTATTTATACACCTGGAGACTTTGTAATGTCTTCTTCGCGAATACTTCAAGATGATACTCCTGATCTTAGTTTAGAAAAATTAAATTCTCTCATGGAGGGAGAAAAAATATCATTCAAGGATATTAAAAATTCATTAAATAATTTAAAAAACACAAATGTTTTTGTTTTAGGTGATACAATTATTGATACCTATGTTAGAACATCTTTAATTGGAAATAATGCAAAAACACCAACATTTTCAACACGTTATATTGATGAAAAACAATATATAGGGGGTGCCGCAATCATTGCTAATCATCTTAAATCAGCAGGTGCTAAAGTTAGATTTTGTTCAATTTTAGGAAATGATAAAAATGGAAAATTTGTAAAAAAAAATTTGAAAAAAAATAAAATTATTGATGACACTATAATCTTATCAGATAGACCCACCACTGAAAAAAAATATTTTATATCCGAAAATCATAGGCTTTTAAAAGTAGATACTGTTGATAATTCTCCAGTTGATCAAAAAATTATTAAACAAATAGTATCTAAAATTAAAAATTTTAAAAATGGAATAATAATATTTAGTGACTTTAGGCATGGTGTTTTCCATAAAAATTCAATTCCTTATTATATAAAGTCAATTAATAAAAATATTTTCAAAGTTGCAGATAGCCAAGTAGCTAGTCGATGGGGGAATATTCTTGATTTCAAAAATTTTGATTTAATTACTCCTAATGAAAAAGAAATTAGATTTTCATTAGCTGATCAAGATACTGCCATTAGGCCATTGGCTTCTCAGCTATACAAAGAAGCTAAATGTAAATATTTAATTTTAAAACTTGGTTCAAGAGGAATTTTAACATTTAGAAGAGAACTAAAACAAAATGATATAAGGTCTTTTTTTGTAATTGACGCTTTAGAAAAAAATGCAATTGATCCAGTAGGTTGCGGTGACGCACTTTTATCTTACGCTACGCTATCTTTGTTTGAGTCAAAAAATATAGTTATATCATCAATTTTGGGTTCTATAAGTGCTGGTATTGAGGCAACAATTGATGGAAATGAACCTGTTAAATTAAAAGATGTTTTAAATAAATTAGATAAAATTGAAAAAAATATTAAGTTTGTTTAGTTTATAAAATGTCTAACCTGATAATTGGATATGGAACTCAAGGTAAAAAGAGAGCAAAAATATTAAGTTTTAACAAGAAAAAAGTATTTATTTATGATCCGCTATATAAAAATAGCAAAAGTAATTTTATAAAAGATATCGAAGACTTTAATTTTGATAAAATATCTCACGCTTATATATGTTTACCAGAAAAACAAAAAAAAAAATATTTAGAAAAACTTTTGTGTTTAAATAAACATGTTCTTGTTGAAAAACCCTTAATCTTTAAGAAAAATGAAATATTAGCACTTCAAAGAAAATTAAATTCTACCTCTTACACTGCATATAATCATAGATTTGAACCTCATTTAATAAATATTAAAAGATTTTTAAAGAAAAGTGCAATTGGTGAAATATACAATGTAAAAATCTATTACGGTAACGGAACAGCAAAACTCTGGCAAGGATCATGGAGATCAAAAGATAATTTTTCTATTTTATATGACTTGGGAAGTCATGTTCTCGATACCATTCTTTTCTTATTCAATAAATTACCCAATAATTTTAACTTAAATATTGCCCAAAAAAATGAACTTCCATGTTATGACTATTTACAATTTTCTTCTAAAGGAAATTTTACTATATCCTCAACTTTATCTATTTTAAATTGGCAGAATTATTTTTATTTAGATATTTTAGGCTCTAAAGGAAGTATGCATTTAAATGGTTTATGTAAGTGGGGCCCATCTATTTTGAAAATTAATAAGAGAGTTTTACCGTCTGGCTTTCCAAATCAAAAAATTTACAAAATTAGAATGAAAGACCCTACTTGGTATTTGGAAGAAAAATATTTCAAGAATATATCTAAAAAAAATTATAATAATTTAGGAAATGATTTATTAATCAATAAATCAATAGATAAAATAAAATGTTAATAAGTTATATTGGCTTATCACATCTCTCACTAAACTATAGTGCATCAGCTTTAATATATAAAAATAAAGTTCAAATATTTGATAAAAAAGAAATTATAGATAATTTTATTGAAAAAAAATTAAATTTTTATGAACCTGGCTTAGACAATACATTTAGAAAATATTTTAAAAAAGTAAGTTTTTCTTTTGATTTTAATAAGCTTCTAAAATCTGACCTTATATTTATAGCTGTAGATGTATTAACAAATAATTTTGATAAAGTATCTTATGACAGACTAAATAATTTAATTAATAATTGTTTAAAAATAATTAAAAACTCCAAGATACCTTTAATTATCATGAGTCAGGTGGAGCCTGGTTTTACGAGGAAAATAAAATATGATGATAGATATCTATATCATTATGTTGAGACTCTTGTATTTGGAAATGCTTTGTTTAGAGCCACAAATCCTGAGAGGATAATTATAGGAAAACAATCAAAAAGTTTTAGACCATCTAAAAAATTAATTAATTTTCTTAATAATTATAATTGTGAAATAATTGAAATGACATATGAAGAGTCTGAATTAACTAAAACTTTTATCAATATTTACCTTGCTTCCCAACTCATAACAACAAATAACCTATCTAATATATCAAAGAGTTTAAACTGTGATTGGAATAAAATAAAAAGCGCACTAAAACTTGATAAGAGAATTGGAAATTTTTCATATATTAATCCTGGTTTAGGAATTTCTGGTGGTAATATAGAGAGAGATATAAAAACCTTAAAAGATTTATCTGGAGAGCTTGGATTAAAAAGAAATTATTTTAATCTTTTGATCAATGATAATAGATTTTATAAAAATTGGTTATTTAGAAGTATAGTAAAGCATAAATATAGAAATAAAAAAATAGGTATTTTAGGTATTACTTATAAAGAAGATACGCTATCTTGTAAAAATGCAGCATCAATTGAATTAATCAAACAACTTAATCTTAACAAAGTTTTTTTACATGATAGAAGATTAAAAAACCTTAATTTACCAAAAAAAATATTTAATAGATTTTTTGACTTAGATTACATCATAAATAATTGTGATTGTTTAATCGTGTTACATAATATTAACACATATAAAAAGATAAATTTCAATCAACCAAATATTTCGATGGTCATTGACCCTTTCAAAATCTTTAGAATTAATAATAATAAAATAAAATACTTAAGTCTAACTGATAGTAATGTTAATTAATAAATTAGATGATTTATCTTATGATATTATTTTTCCATTTTACAAAGATTACAAATACTTAAAAAAAGCAATAATCTCTGTAAACAATCAATCATTAATTCCTAAAAATTTAGTATTCATTGATGATGGAAATAAAGATCCAAATTTAAAAAATTTAATTAAAAATTTATTGTCAAAAAAAATAAACCTTAAATTTATCAAGCAAGAAAATAATTATGGAAATATTTATGGTGTCAATGAGGGTTTAAAACATGTTGAAACAGAGTTCTTCTTTATTATGGCTGCTGATGATATTTATTATGATGATCTTGCATTGATTTCATTAAAAAGCCTCAAAAAATATAAAAATGCTGGTTTTGTTTTTTCAAATGTAATTTCAAATTTTGAAGACTTAAATAAAAAAATAACTATTAAATACTCTTTTCTTAAGAAAGAATTTTATAATTCTGATGACTCAAAAAAAATTTTGAAATATAAAAAAATAAAGTTTTATCATAATACTGTTTTTTATAGATCTGATTTTTTTAAACAATCAAACTATTTTAAAGATATTATCGGTCCAAGATGTGATTTTTACAATTTGATATTTTTTTCAGCAGAATATGGCTTTGTATATGTTAATCAACAATTAGCAGAATTCAGTATAAGATCAGGTCAAATTAATAGACAATACGATGATAGTTATCTATTACAAGAAATTGAAAAAATTAAGTTAAATTTTAAAAGCCTTTATGACATTTCAAAATCATTAGATATGTTTTTTGATTTATCTCCACTTGGTTTGCTAAAATTAAATAAGTTAGACCCCGAGATTATTTCGGTAAATTTAATTAAAAAAAGTATATTTTTCTTTATTTGGAAAAAACTAAGAAAATATACTCCTAACTTTGTAACTCAAATTGTATATAAAATAATAAATTAGTATTCTTAGTTGTTATTTAATTAATATAACATATAAATAATTTTTAGTTTAAAAATGAAAAACAAAAATTTTTTTAGTTACGAAAATCAAATTTTTCCAACACAACCTTTTTTGATTAAATTTTATAAAGGATCTAAAGCTGATTATAATAAAAAGCTATATAATATTTTAAAAAAAACCCAAGGATTAATAAACTCTAGAAGTAAATTTAAACTATTATCATCAAATGTTGTCTCCATTGAAGAAATGTCTTCTCCTCCACAATGTTTAAATCTCTTACACTTATTTGTTGATCTTTCAAAATCTAAAAATATTTTAGAATTAGGTACTTTTCTAGGTATATCAGCCATGTCTTTTGCTTTAGTTTCAAAAAAAATAAAAGTAACATCTTTAGAAAAATTTAGTGAATTTTATGAAATAGCTAAAAAAAATATTAAATTAAATGGTTTTGAAAAGCAAATTAATGTCGTTCTAGGTGATGCTAAAATTTCTTTAAAAAAAATTAAAAAAAAATTTGATTTGATATTTATTGATGGAGATAAAGAAAATTACCTTCTTTATTTAAAGCATGTTTTAAAAAATAATACTAAATCCGGCTCCATTATCATTGTTGATAATATTTTTTTCCATGGTGATGTCTTTAATTCTAGACCAACTCACAAAAAAGGAAATGGTGCAAAAAAAGTTTTAAAATTTGTAGAGGGGTCTAAAAAATTATTTTCTAGTATATCAATTATTCCTTTATATGATGGCACTCTCATTCTAAAAAAAAAATAAATAATGTTAAATTCTCTCACTTTCTATAAAAAATTATATAAAGAAATATTGAAGATAAGAATTTTAGAGGAACAAATAGCTAATCGATACTCTGAGCAGGAGATGAGATGCCCCGTTCACTTGTCAATTGGTCAGGAATCCGTAGCTGTAACTGTTGCTAATTATTTGTCTAAATTAGATTATGTTTATAGCAATCATAGAAGCCATGCACATTACATAGCAAAAGGCTGTGATTTGTATAGTTTTATTGCTGAGCTCTACGGTAAAGATAGTGGATGTGTTAATGGTAGAGGTGGATCTATGCATATTAAAGATATCAAAAATAATTTTTTATCTAGTATTCCTCTAGTTAGCAGTGCTCTTGGTTTAGCTGTTGGAAGCGCTTTGCACTTAAAAAGAACGGGAAAGAAATCAAGAATTTGTGTATTTTTTGGTGATGGAAGTATTGAAGAAGGTATTTTTCATGAAGCTTTAAATTTTGCAGGTTTATACGATCTGCCAATTATTTTTGTTTGCGAAAATAACCTTTTTTCTGTTTATACTCACTTAGCCGAAAGACAAATCAGTGATAATTTTATACGATTTGCAAAAAACTTTAATATTAAAAATAAACGTATAACCACAAATAATATTTATGACTCAATAAAACAAACAGAAAATATTTTTAATTATTCAAAAAAATCATTAAAACCAATTTTCATACAATTTGATACCTATCGACATAGAGAACATTGTGGGCCAAATTTTGATGATCATTTAAATTATCGAAGTAAAAAAGAGGTAAATAAATTTTTAAAAAATTGTCCGCTATCTTTAGCTGAAAAAACATTGAAATATAAATTTAAATTAAATAATAATTTTTTTATTAACGAAAAAAATAAAATTAATAATGAAGTTGATAAAATATTTTCCAAAGTGAAAAAATCAAGTTTTCCAAATCCTAAAAGCTACGGGGATTATACTTATGCAAAATAAACTCTACACAACCACCGAAGCAATTAATTTTGCTATTAAGGACTCCATGAGAATTGATAGAAATACAGTGCTGTTTGGCGAGGGTATAGATGATCCATCTTCAATGTTTGGAACAACCAAGGGTATAAAAAAACTTTTTCCTAAAAATAGGGTATTTGAGATGCCTCTATCAGAAAATCTATTTATTGGTGCTGCAATTGGAGCTAGTTACTTTGGTGACAGGGTGGTTGTAAACCTTCAAAGGGTTGAGTTTCTTCTTTTAGCTATGGAACAATTAATAAATAACGCTGCTAAGTCCTCTTATATTAGCCACGGTAAATTAAAGGTACCTATTGTAATAAGGGCAGTTGTGGGGAGAGGTTGGGGCCAAGGTCCCGAGCACTCTCAATCTTTAGAAAGCCTCTTTTCTATGATACCTGGATTAAAAGTTGCAATGATATGTTTTCCAGATGATGCTTATCATATAACTAAAAATGCCATTTTTGACAATAATCCTGTTGTAATAATTGAGTCAAGATGGTGTCATTATAATGTTGGTAAAATAAATTTCAAAAAAAAGACAGAGCTAACTTCTTTTATTAAATTAAATAGTGGCAAAGATTTAACAATAGTTTCAAATTCATATACAACATCGGAATGTTATGTAATTGCAAAGTTTTTAAAAAAATTCCAAATAAATATTGATTTACTTGATTTGAAACTTTTATCACCCCTTGATATGTCTGCGGTTAAGTCTTCAGTTAGAAAAACAAAAAAGCTTATAGTAATTGAAACTGGTCATAAATTTCTAGGAATGGGAAGTGAAATCATATCAAACTTAATCGAAAACAATGTAAGTTTTTCAAAACCTCCTGTTAGACTAGGTTTGCCATTTTCACCTACCCCAAGCTCAAGAGTCTTTGTTAATCAAGTATATGTAACACCTACTAAAATTATAAAAAATATTTTGAGTCTTGTTAAAGTCAGTGATAAAAAGAAAAAAATGATACTTAAAGAATTTATGCTAAATTTCAAAAATAAAAATTTAGATACACCAAATGAGAGTTTTAAAGGACCTTTTTAGCATGAGAGTTCCCTATAATTATTTGCCAATGGAATTTAGTAATAACAAAGAAATAATTGTTCATTGGAAAAAATTAATTAAATCAACTGACTTTACATTAGGAAAATACATGATCGATTTTGAAAATAAATTTAAAAAATTTGTAAATGCAAAATATTGTGTAGCTACTAATAATGGAACCGATGCTCTTATTCTCTCTCTAAAATCTCTAGGAATAGGTAAGGGAGATGAAGTAATCACTGTAACTAATACTTTTTATGCTACTGTGGGCGCTATTGTTGCTGTCGGGGCTAAACCAGTATTGTGTGACTCAGATAGTAGGTTTCAGATAGATGTCACAAAGATTGAAAAATTTATTACAAAAAAAACAAAGGCTATTGTTCCTGTTCATTGGGGAGGAGCATCTCCTGAAATGTCAAAAATTTTAAAAATTTCAAAAAAATATAATTTATTTATTGTAGAAGATGCATGTATGGGTATTGGAGCAAAAATAAATGGTAAATCCCCAGGCACATTTGGACATGTTGGGGCTTTTAGTATGCATCCTCTAAAATCTTTAAATGTAATGGGCGATGCAGGCGCAGTCGTAACTAATAATAAAAGGCTCTATGATTGGATGAAAAAATATAGAAATCATGGCATGGTTAATAGAAATGAGAATGTTATTTGGGGTGTCAATTATAGAATGCAACCCCTCCAAGCAATAGTTGCAATACATGGATTAACCAAATTACAAAATGTAATTAAAAGAAGAAATAAAAATGCAAAATTTTATGATTTACAATTTAAGGATTTAAAAGAAAATATTAAAGTACCCGATAGGCCAAAAGGTTATGTTGAAACCTTTGCTCTTTATATGATTGAATGCAAAAATAGAGATAAACTTTTATCTTTTTTAATTAAAAATAAGATTGAAGCTAAGGTGCATTATCCAAAGCCTTTGCACAAACAAAAAGCATATATACAAAATTACAAAAAGATAAACTTGCCTGTATCAGAGAAACAATCCAATAATCTTATTACTCTACCTGTACATCAGTTTTTAAACAAAAAACAACTTACCTTTGTGACTGATACAATAAAAAAATTTTATATTTAAAAATGAAAATACCTTTTGTTGACCTAAAACATAGATATATTGAGGAAAAAGAGGAATTAAATTCCATAATTAATGACGTTTTATCATCAGGAAACTTAATTTTATCAAAAGAAGTTACTGATTTAGAGGAAACTATTTCAAAATTTTTAGGAGTAAAATATTGTCTAACATTAAACTCGGGTACTGATGCTCTGATGATGGCTCTTTGGGCTTTGGGTATTACAAAAGGAGATGAGGTAATCACCTCAACCGTATCTTTTATAGCAACAGCAGGGTCAATTGCCCATGTTGGTGCAACTCCTATTTTTGTGAATTGTACAAAAGATTTGAATATAAATGTAGATGAAATAGAGAAAAAAATTACAAAAAATACGAAAGCAATAATGCCAGTCCATTGGACTGGTAGAATGTCAGATATAATTAGAGTTAAAGAGATATCTGAAAAATATGGTATCCCTATAATTGAGGATGCTGCTCAAGCTATAGGGAGTTCAATTAATGGTGTTAAACCCGGACATCTCTCAGATTTTGCATGTTTCTCTAGTCATCCATTAAAGCCTCTAAATGGACTTGGAGACTCTGGCTATTTGGTAACAAACAATTCGGAAATGTACCAAAAAATCAAACTTTATCGTAATCATGGACTAGTAGAGAGAGATAATGCTGAAATATTTGGTGTTAATTCAAGGATGGACTCAATAAATGCTGCTATTATAAGGATGAGATTAGATAAACTAGAGTCAGTTATTGAAAGGAGAAAAAAAAATATAAATTTTTATAGAGAAAATATAAAAACTGATAAATTTTATATTATACCTGATAAAGAAAATGAAACTAATACATTTGCTATGTTTGTGTGTTTAGCAGAAGAGAGGGATAAGCTCAAAAAATTTTTATATGAAAATGGAGTTGAGAGCCTTGTATATTATGGCAACCCACTCCATAAACATTCTGCTTCAGCAAAATTAAATTTAGATTTTGATAATCTTGAATACTCTGAAAAAATCTGCGGATCTGTTTTATCCATACCTTTCCATCAATATCTTAATCATAGCGAAATAGAGTATATTTCAGATTTAATAAATAAGTTTTATAAATAACTTTTAAAAAGTCTTAATCCAAAATAAGTTAAAGCTAACGATAGCTCTTTAATATTTACAAATATCCTATTTTTAAAGTAAATTTTCAAAATATCTAAAACAGTAACATATCTTTGATTATTTTCTTTGGAAGTAAGAGATAATTGATTTCCTCTTAAGATTGAAAAAGTATTATAAATGTATGCTATTGAAAGAGATCTTAAAAACTCTTTCTTAAAATAATTTAGTTTTTTTAAATTTTTGTTTTCGATTTCTAATTGGTTTATATTTTCAAAAGCATTTGAAATAGATTGAATACTGTCCATATAGTGATCAAATTGAGTAAAACGAAAACTTGCGTTATTTTTATGTATCCGAGCAACAACACAAGGTTCATTGATAAAGTACATATCGTATTTTAAAGTCGGAACTATGTGAAATTCATAACCTCCTTGCCATTTAGATGGGTTCTTTGCAATTAGGTATTTACTATTTAAGCAATGAATTTTTCTTTTTAAAGTAGCTGTTATCGATATGTTGTAAGAAGTAGCATTTTTTGAAAATTTATCTAAGAAATCAAATCCTGAATAATAACCAGTTTTAAAAAGATCTTTAAAGTAATAATATTTTTCGCTATGGTTATCTTTAGATATGATTTTATTAATATTTTCCAAATTTAAATATTTCAAATCTTTTTCATCTTCAAAAAACTCTGACAGTTGACTACCGACAACTGAGGAAACGTTCTTATTGTTATCAAGAATTTCTACAGATTTTTTAATGAAGTTTTTATTAGGCCAATAATCATCGTCAGTAATATATATAAAATAATCTCCTGTCATTAATTCATATACAAATCTTCTATAATGCTCTCTGTCGCCCATTTTTGAACCAACATTTTTTTTGTTAACTATAAGTTTAATTCTTGGATCATTAAACTCTCTTATAATTTCATTAACTGGCTCGTCAGATGCATCATCAATGATAATTATCTCTAGATTCTTATAAGTTTGGTCTAATATTGAACTTACACAGACTTTTAAAAGATTATTTCTATTATAAGTAGGTACTAATATGCTAACCAGACTATTCATTAAAATTAAAAATATATTATTAAATAATTAAAACCATATTTTAACTCATTTTTGTCTTAAAATGGATAATTTATGATATTCAATTTACTTTTATGTTAGAAAATTAGCCTATGGTTAAAAAGCATAAAATTATTCATTTTATAATTATTGTATAATTCATTTTATTGTATACAGTAAATTAAATAAATTTTTATAAAATATAAACATGTACGAAAGCGTTGGAGAAGATAATTTTGAATTAATCCTTGATGGCACAAAAATAGCGTGGCATGAAGATAGAGTAAAATTATGGGAACAAGGTAAAAGATTTGCTCCAGTTACTGTAGATATAGCCCTAACAAGAGCTTGCAACTATGGATGCCACTTTTGCTATGCAATGCTTCAAGAAAATGATCGACATACTATTGATCAAAAAATTATTTATGATTTTCTTGATGATGCTGCAGAAATAGGAGTCAAAGGCATAAGTATAGTTGGTGATGGAGAAAGTTCAATTTCCCCTGTCTTTAATGACACGATTATTCGAGGAAGTAATAATGGAATTTCAATGGCCTGTGCTTCAAATGGTTTAACTATTACAAAAAGAAGAGCTGAAGAAATATTACCACACTTAACATATTTGAGAATTAATTTCTCTGCTGGCGAAAAAAAAAGATACGCTGAAATAATGGGTGCTAAAGAGTCATGGTATGACAGAGTTGTTCAAAATATAATTGACATGATGGAGATAAAAAGAAAGAACAATTTAAATGTAACAGTAGGTATGCAAATGGTTGTAATGCCTGAATATAAGGACCAAATTATTCCTCTCGCTAAACTAGGTAAGAAAATTAGACCTGACTATTTAGTCTTGAAACACTGTAGCGATGATGAAGAGGGTAGTTTGGGTGTTGATTATTCGAAGTATCAAGAATTTTATGACACCCTTGCAGAGGCAGAGTCCTATTCAGATGAAGAATATAAAGTTGCCGTGAAATGGTCTAAGATTGAGGCAAAAGGAACAAGGTCATATCAAAGATGCTATGGCGCACCTTTTTTAGTTCAAATGTCAGGGACAGGTTTACTAGCACCTTGTTCAATGATGTTTAATGAAAAATATAAAAAATTTCATTTGGGTAATATTTGCGAAAAAAGATTTAAAGATATAGTTTTTAGTGATCAGTACTGGGAGGTAATGAATCATTTAGCCTCACCCAACTTTAATGCTCAAACTAGTTGCCCAACACTATGTCTTCAACATAAGTTTAACGAAGCTTTAGATAACCATGTAAAGGGTTACACAGATATCTCTGAAACTAAAGGAGCAAAAAAACCTCAACACATAAACTTTGTCTAACTCTAACAAGGAAATTGACAAAGTAGTTGAGCAAATTCAGGATAATTTTTTTGATTATTTGTTATTAGAAAAAGTCTTTAATGAATTACTTCATAAAAAACTTAGAAAACACGAAATAGCTAGAGTATTAGAATTATGGGTTCCTGACTCTAACATTGAGTCAGGTATGCTTAGTTTAATAGACTCAATTAAATCGTCTAATATAAGAAACTTTAAAGTTAAGTTACCAACAAAATATCTTAGTAATAATCTAATTGATAATATAATAAAAAAAACTAATTATATCAAAAAACATATTGTTGAAGAAACAAATGATGAAAATAAAATTATATCATTTGAATTGAGCCTAGACACTGTTGAATTATCCGAAAGGGATTCTGAAATTCTAAGTGAAGAAACTAAAACTAATCAAAAACATGATTTTAAAGCTCCTGAAATTGAGTTCCGTTTCAAATTAAAAAAAATACCAAAAAAAACAACAGATGATTTTATTGATTTTGACCCAAAATTTGAAGATGCATTAAAAGAAAGGTACCATAATTTGAAGTTTGAAAATAATCATAGCTCAGAATTTAATTACATTTCAAAAATTGATAATGGATCTTTCTCAGTTTTAATAGATGACTCAGGTATTATCAAAAACTGTTCACATGTTAATTTTAAAAATATTTATCAATCCAGTATTTTAGACTCTTTCATAACAAATATTTTAAATACTACTGTCCAAGAAGCTTATGAGCACGGTATGGTTTATACACTTGATAATATCATCAAAGAAAATTTCATAGATCACAAAGAAGGTATAACACTTCCAAAAAACGCTGGCAGTTTATTTTTGCTTCCCAAATACTTACTTCATCAAATCTTTGAAAAATTTATAGCTAAAACTGAAACAGATATAGAAATTAATTTTTTCTACCATACTTCGTCCCATAAATGGAAAAGTATTGATTATGAAGAAAAACTTGCTTCTGTTTCAAAAATAGTTAAAGCAACACTACAATCTTCTAATTATAATCAAGATGACTTAGTCCTTCACAATATTTCAAAAAACCGAAATAACGAATATACAAGATGCACATTTATTTTTAGCGAAAACTTTCCTTACAGCTCAAAACCAGAGTTACTTAGAAAATTAGAATTTAATCTAAAAAGACACATTGACAGTAATTTAGAAGTTTTTGCAGCTGCTGCAAAAGATACTAGCCCACTAAGAAGGTTATCTTAAAGTTTTTGGAGAAATATATTATTATAACTGGTGCAAACAGGGGTTTAGGTAAGTCTTTAGCCTCTTATTTTTATAAAAAAAATTATAATCTTGTAATAATTGCAAGAGATAAAAAAGAACTTTTAAGAACGAAAAAAGAAGTTGAAAAAACTAAAAATACCAAAAATTTTTTTATTTATAAGTGCGACATAAGTAAAAAAGATCAAGTAGATAGATTTGTTAGTTTTCTCAAGACATCACATATATTACCAAACGTATTAATTAATAATGCTTCAGTATTTGGTCCCATAGATCTATTTTTAGAAACTGATTTTAAAGAATGGGAAAAAACTTTTGGTACTAATTTTTTTGGTACAGCATATTTAACAAAACAAATTATAATGATTATGAAAAAAAATCATAAACAAAGATCCAAGATAATTAATATTGTTGGAGGAGGAGCTTCAAAGCCGTATTCTTTTTTATCTTCATACGCCACAAGTAAAGCAGCTTTAATAAGATTTTCTGAGCAATTATCAGAAGAGTTAAAGAAAATGAAAATTGATATAAATTGCCTTGCGCCTGGGCCCTTGAATACGAGGTTTACTGATATCGTATTGAAAGAAGGAAAAAAAAAACTAGGTAATAAATTTTATAATCAAATATTAAATATTAAAAAATCGAATAACAATTATTTAGAGTTTAATGCTAAAATGTGTGAATTTTTGATTTCTAATAAAAGCAATAATTTAACAGGTAAATACTTCAGCGCAAGATTTGATGACATAAATAAAATATTTAAGAACAAAAAGTCAATTTCTTTAAGTGATTTATACACTATGCGAAGATTAGATAATTACAGTATTAAAAATAAGTAATTAAAATCTTTTAATTAAATTTTTTAATCTTTTAAATAAAAAATTTTTATTTAATTTAGTCAGAAATTTACTAAATGGATAAAAAACTTTAGTATTAAATAAAATAGTTAATAAATTTTTCGGTATAAAATGATTATTAGTTTTTACTAAAAACGATTTTGGTAAATATTTTAATATTTTATTATAAAATATTAATTTTTTTATTGTCGGATTAACCTTAATTTCATTTTTACTTATTTCGCTCTCTATGTACTTTATATAATCTACTTTTAGTAAACTTAAAATTTTAGGATAATTATATTCTTGACTCACAAAAAAAATGTTGATGATGTGAGAACCTAACAAGTTTTTTATCCACATTTGTAAATAAATATTTTTATTTTCTAAATAGATTTTTTTTGACTCTAAATAATTAAAATTATCAACTATATTCCAATAATAACAATAACTTGACTCTACGGGCTGTTTATATGTCATTCCATCATTGTGAAATCGAATAGCACGGGTTTTAAAATTACCTATTATCATTACTTCACCAAGAGATGCATTCCTAAAATAAAATCTTGTATCGAGTCCATATCCAGCTTGAAGTTTATTTTCTTTTATTTTTTCAAGTATACTAAAACAATTAGTTTTAATCATATTTTTAATTCTAAAAATTCCTGTTACAGTGCTGTGTTGTAAAGATTCCTCTTTAATGAATTTTTCAATAAAATTTTTACCACTATATCTTCCACTTTTATTAGTAAAATTCCTTTTCCAATAATTTTTATTACTTAATTCGAACATATACGCAGAGGACATTACAAAAGATAATTTTGAGTCGTTATTAAGAATTTCTATCTTCTGGGCTATACAATTATTTTTCAAAAAAAAATCATCGTCACTAATAATTGAAAAATATTTGAAATCTTTTGAATACGACAAATACAAAGAAAACTGATCTTCCCATGAGATTTTTTCTTTCTCACAGTGTATTATTACATTTTTATGATTTTCATATTTTTTTTTTATATAATTTAAGTTGAATAGCTCATTTTTATTTTTTTGATGAACTGTTGTGCCATGATCAATAACAACTATTTGACAATCTTTTAAATTTAATTTCAAAAAGCTATCTATTGTTCTACTCAATAGATATGGCCTATTGTATGAGGGAAGAATTACACTTAGATTTTTCAAATATTGAACTTAAACTTCTTCAAAATAATATTTTTTTGAAGTAACATGTTTTTTATCAAGGTTTTTATCATAATCACTTTTTTTAATGATTTTAAAATCTATTGAAACTCTTAGTTGAGAGCTTGTGTTTTGGCAAGGACCATGAATTAAATTTCCAGAAAACAAAGCTGAGTTATAAAATTTTGTTTCCATTGTTTTTACTTTATTGAGATCAACACCATCAACGATATTTTTTGGCTGATATAAAAAACCAAGTTTATGTCCAAAAGAATTTTTTTTGGTAAATTCATCAATTTCAGACTCTGTTTTAATATCTTCATCTGGTATTTTCTGAGACTCAGGAATATACATTAAAGCCTTAGGAGTCAGTTCTCCATAAATAGGTGTCCATACATTGTAAACCTTTTTCTGAATATCCCCATAAAAGGATTCTCTGTGAAAAGGTATAGTTTCCATTTTATGAGGTGTATTTTTAGAAACTGGTCTCGTTGATCTTAAATATAAAAAAGACTGAATTAGTACTTTTTCATTATTAAAATATTCATTAATCCCATCTTTAATGCTCATGAATATTTTCTTTTGCGTGTTATTTTCAATTAAAATATTTTGATAATTTAAAATGATCTCCCTGTATTCTTCTAGATTATAACTCATATAATCTTTTGAAAAAATTAAACTAGATATATTTTTTTTTATAGACTCTAAACAGCCATCATCATTATGTGGTAAGATTTTTATTGATGATGTATCCATATATATTATATACGTAAATTATATAATTCTACTTGTAAATAGTATTAAGTCTATTTATATAAGCTTCTGAAGGTGTAGATAAAATATTTGTTTGTAATTTACCATTTAATTCCCTGAAATTATTTCTATTTTTTTCTAAATTATTTTTATTTTTATAGACATAATTACTTAATAATCCACAATCGAATAAAGACTCTTCAATTGTTTTTTTTATGTCATGACTATTATTTTTTTCAATTTCAATTTGATTATTTTCAAATTGCCATTGAAAATGACAGTTTGTATATAACTTTAAAATGTCTTGATAATGAATTTCAATTTTATTAATTTTATATTTTAAAGGTAAAAAAATTGTATTTTTGTAATAAGGAAAACCATCTTTCAAAGGCGAATTGATAATGCATAATTTTTTCATTAAAGATCCTGCATACCAATGTGGTCCTGAGTCTGTAGCAACATAAAATACTGATTCATTTGCCAATATAAGATCCATTTTTCCAGATTTAAAATTTGTATCAGGATAATCAATAAACATATTCTTATTACTCAATTTGAATGAAAAAGAATTATTTAGTTTTTCACCAATTCTGATTACGTAAAAACCTATTGAATTAAGAAAGTCTATAGCCTCGAAGTACGTATCTATCTCAGAGTTTCGATAATCATCCCCAGATTTATTATGATGTTTATAAAAATTACTAGTTCTAATATGAATACATATTAATTTAGAGTTTGTTGGAATTTTAAAATAATTTTTGAAATCCACTATATCTTTTTGATCATTTTGAGGTATTTCAATTAAAGGCTTATATTTTTTTTCATTCCAATCAGATACACTATTGGCAAATGTTTTATGACAAATTTGAAGTTCATTAGCATTATTAGGTAAAACCCAATGAACATTTTTATACAATAGTCTTTCTTTTAATAATATCGAACTGTCAACCTTATCAGCATCTATAAAATTTAAATATTTTTCATAAAGTGAAAAATAGTAATCATTAATTATAGTTTTTTTATCTCCAATTATGTTAATTTTAATATTTAAATTATTTAATCTAATAAACTTGATTAATCCATCTAAATGCCCGATTAAGCCTAGAACATGTATAGTATTTCGCGCAATGAATATATCATTAGATTCTTTATATATTGAATTTTTCAAAAGCCTTTCTCTTAACAATCTCTCCTCGTCAAAATATTTAATAAAGTTTTTCATATCTCCTTTATAAAAATATAATCTTCCTAATAAAAAATATTCATCACATTTATTAAGCCCATCATCTAATTGTATTAATATTTTTCGTTGGTAGTAAATTGCCTTGTCAATAAATTTAAATAATTGTTTGTAATCTTTAAATGATGATGAAGATATTATTTTTTCGATAATTTTTGGTTCTTTTTGAATTTTTAAATAATCTATTTGTAATTTTATATATAATAATAAATTTGATAAAAAATAAATATTTTTAAAATTTGAAAAATTTAATAATTTCATAAAAAAAAATTTAAAATTTGTATATAAGATCTTTGAAAATGGAATTTTTTTTATTATTTGACGTAACTTTTTATTTATCATTTAATTAATTTTTATAGATATTCTTCTTTAAAAAAATCTCATATTGAATTACATATTCTTTTGGCATCATATTATCGTAGCTCTCTAATAATTTAGCCGAATATTCACTATAAATATTTAGTTTGTTTAATAATTCAAAAAAAATTTCTTCGTGATTTTTATCAATATAAAGCTCTTCCCAATTATATTTAATAGTATTATTTTGCTTAAGACCAGATAGTTGAGCATTAAATTTCTCAACATCTATATTTTTATAATGCATGTAATTAGTAAGCTTATTGGCATATGAAAAATTTTGTAAATTCAGTAATATAATTGTAATTGAAGTAGAATATATAATTATTTTAGATATTTTATTATGTAATTTATTAAATACTAAATTTAATTCATCTTTATAAAGATAAATAAATAGAACAAATATAATTAATTTAGTTGACCCATAATAATATCCTATGCTTCTTAATATTATATTTCCACCAATTAGTTCCAATAAGGATTGAAAAATTAAGTACAAGATAGATACTAGGAATAAAAATACAAATTTCTCATATTTAAAAAAAACTAATTTTTTTGTATATGTTTTATTTATTAGAAATATAGATATTAAAAACAAAATTCCCAAGACAAAATGATTATAACCAAAAATCATATATGAAAAACTTTTTGCTAGACTGCTAAAATATAAATAGAATAATTCAAAATTTACTCCAGAATAAAGAGTATGCGCCAATGCAAGATCATGATAAACGCCATTAAAATAAGAAAACTGGTTTCGAAAAAATACAAAATATAGATAAATTAAAATAATTATAGTATTTAGATATAAATACTCCTTTAACTCTGACTTTGATAATTTATGATAATAATTATATAAAAAAATAATACTTAATACTGGGATTAGTAAAAGAAACTCTTCATCGCAGATAGTTCCAATAAATAAAGAAATATTTACTAGATATAATTTTAATTTTATTTTTATATTTTTATTATCAATTATATATAAGGTGAGAAATGATAATAAAATAGCCATTTTTTTACTTGGCCTTAAAAGAAAATAGATATTACTTAAATAAAAGCTTGAGGAAATCAAAATAAAAATTATTAAATAAAAATATAAGTTTTTATTTTTAACAATTAATTTAACAAGAAGTATTGTGGAGCATAATAGAAAAATAATATTAGATGGTGTATTAATGATTAAGTTATTTCCAAACATAGATATTAATTTTCTATTTGATATGTGATCAAATAATTCAAATAAGTGACTGATTGGTCTAAATCTTGAAGGATTATTATCAAAATAATCTCCTCTAAAGATAATATTTGAGAAGTGTTTGAGATTTATTCCTTTATCATAAATTTGTCCAACAGAGTTCTGATGAGCCATTAAATTTTCAATGTGATACCAGCTTCCATTATAAAATACAAAAAAACTTAAAATAATTAATATACAAATAAATGTTAATAAATAATCTATTTTTAACATTTTATTATTCTTAATATTATATGTATTACTCTAATTAGATTTTTAAATGTAATTGAATTAGAATGATCACGATGAAGAGCAGTGGTATTGAATTCAATATAGTTTGAATTTAATTTGATTAATTTTGTAATTATTTCTGCTTGAAAACCAAATCCATCATTTATAAATCTAATTTTTTTTAAATGATTAGTTTTAAAAGCTACAGAACCATTGTAATAACCAATTTTTGAAAAGGAAATTATATTTACTATTAAAGTAAATATTTTTGAGGTAATCATTCTTATTTTACTTTTATTTGTAACTTTTTTATAAATAGGAATTATGATGTCATATTTATGAATAAATTTTAAAATCTCTTTATGAGTCTTAATTAGATCTACGTCATCCCCCATTACCATTCTACAATAATCACCCTTGACTTTTTTAGAGTATTTATAAAATATAAAACCAATCCCAGTGCTTTTTTTATGACTAAAGATTTTCAAATTGATTTTGGGATATTTAAGTTGAAAATCTTTAATTTTATCTAAAGTACTATCCTTAGATCCATCATTAATTACAAGTAATTCAAATGTATTTTTATTTCCAGAAAATGATTTTACTAATTTAGTTAAAGTATTCTTAATATGTTTTTCTTCATTTAAGCAAGGGATAATAATTGAAATATCAATTTGATTCTTTGATAATTTTCTCATTTTCCCGATTAATTTCTTCTAGAATTTTATCAAAGCTTTTTAAAAGTATCTTCATATATTCAGGATTAATAAAATTTTCTTGATTAAGCCTTGAATTGAGTTTTTGAAAAAAATCCCTCTTTAAATTTTCTTCATTTATTTGACTTAAGTCATGTATTTTTGTCAAAATACTATCAATTTTATTTAATTTACTGCCAACTGTATATTCATATATAGAAATAGAAAGTATGAAAATAACAACACATTTGTATATGAATATCCTAAAATTTGAGTCAAAATCTTTTTTTATAATTCTAAAGAGTTTCATTAACTTAAATATTGTTTTTCAAAAAAATCACTTTTGTAAAAGCTTAACATATCATCTGTGCTACCATGATTTATAATTTTTCCTTTATTCATGACAATACATCTATTGCAAAATTGTTTTATTATTTTTTCATCATGTGATGATAAAATTAAAATTGATGTGTCCCTGAGCAATTTATTTATTGTGCTTTTTGTTTTTTCAGCAAAAAATCTATCTCCAGCTCCTATACCCTCATCAATAAGTAAGGCTTGTGGTTGAGCAAAAATAACTGTAGCAAGAGAGACTCTAGCCTTCATTCCTTCAGAATAAGTATGAAATGTTTTGTAAATATAATCACCAATATTGATAAAGTCTTTAATCTTTATAAAACTGTTATCAATATCTTCTTTATTAAGTCCAAATAATAGTAAAGAATTATATATAAATTCTTCACCTGATAAATATTCATCATAAAAAATATTTCCGAAAAACCCCAGCGGTTTACAATTTTTTGATACTTTTCCTTGAGTAGGTTTGTATATCCCACCAATAATTCTAAGAAGAGTAGATTTTCCTGCTCCATTTGGACCAATAATCGCCAATTTGTCGCCCTCTTTTATCTCTAAGTCAATTTCATTTATAATTTTAGTATGATGTAATTTATTTTTTGTTAGCAGGCGTGGTTCATTTGATAATTTAGTTATATCTAATGTTATCTTACTCAGTTCTATTTTGATCATTTTTAATTAAATCCAAAAAGCTTTATTTGCATGATTTGTCTTATAAACGAGAAAAGCTATAAGACCATTAAAAAAAGTTAGTGATATACAAGTAATATAGTTAGAAAAAGTTGGAATATTCCCTAACATAGGTTCACGTAAAATCTGTATCATATGAAATAAAGGGTTTAAATCAGCTATAAGTGTTTTTTTCCCACTTAGTATTGAAGGATCCCAAAATACTGGAGTAACTAAAAAAAGAAGATAGACACCATTAATGATAATCTGACCAACATCTCTGTATCTTAAACTTAACAATCCAACACCAAAACTAATCAATATAGAATTGGCAAAATAAAAAGGTAAAGCTATAAATATTAATACAATGTTAAAGCTTAAAATTTCTGAATTTACAAAGAATAAAACTAAAAAATAAACAACAAAATTATGTAAAAATATTATAAAGTTTTTAAAACTATTTTTGAGAGGAAAAAATAGGGACGGGAAATCAAAATTTTTTATTGATCCATTTATGTAAAGCTGAACACTATCTTGAACAGTAAATGAAATATAGGTCCAAGCTAACAATCCACAAAAGACATATGGTAGATAGTTCTTAATTTCCACTTGAAATAAACCTGAAAAAACCAGTGATAAAGCAAATATTGTTACAATCATATTTACTGATATCCAAACAGGCCCAAGAAAAGATCTTCTATATTTTACTAAAATTTCAGAATAAGACACTCGCCAAGATACTAATAGCAAATTTTTAAATTTCATTTTTTGATACCTATTTTAGAAAATTGTGCTTTTAGAAAAGATAATACAAAAATACCTAGGTATGCATATAATGCCTTTGATATATAAATACTATATATTACATTTGGACTAGATGTTCTTGTTAAAAATCCTTTTTTTATACCCGAAAATAAAGTGTTTCTAATATAAATATAAAGGAAGTTTAACATTTTAGATTTAGGTAAAAGTATTAAGACTGAGAAGAATAATACATTAAAAAAAACATACAAATAATTTAATCTATCATTGTTATGTTTTGTTGATGAGTTTATGTAGTTTCTCCCCTCTTTTAATATTTCTTTTGCATAGAAATACTCTTTTTTATCTGGATTTTTACTTTTGTAAAATTGATCGAGAATATTATCAGATTTCCCTTTAATATTATTTGTAAAAGTAAATTTATCAAACATCC
>MDSZ01111207.1_pt1 | contig 27742 bp, 2 predicted proteins | sample 811201 | NCBI WGS metagenome assembly MDSZ01 (sample SAMN05326647, study PRJNA326480) | marine metagenome | isolation source: seawater | place: Indian Ocean: North | collected 2010 | reverse complement strand
TCTCTGGAGGTAACAAATCCAAATCCAATTACTGGAGACTCCGCTGAGCTTGACGCTGAAGAATTACGCGTCAGAACAAAAAGCGTGTTTGCTTCGCAAAACCGAGCGGTTACTACAACGGATTACAAAGCTGCGTTTTACAGAATGCCAAGTACATTTGGATCTATTAAACGAGTACAGGTTATTCAAGATCCAAACTCACTAAACAGAAGAATTGCTGCGTATGTTATATCACAAGATGAAAAGGGACACTTGCACCCCACCCACATGAGAACAAAGACAAATTTAAAAACATGGCTTAGCAAATACAAAGCTATAAACGATATTATAGATATTTTTGATGCAAAAGTGTTGAATTTTGAAATTAGCTTTACGCTAGCGGTTGATTTAAGGTATGATAGCGAGGTTGTTCTGAACAAGGCTATCGCAAGAGTAAAACAAAGATATAATAGCGTGTTTGAAATTGGAGAGCCAATATACCTAAATGATATTAATAACATATTGTCTGAGACCGAAGGTGTTATTGATATACAAAGATTAAAGGTAGAAAATAAACACTCTGGTGCGTATTCAACTTTTAGAGTTGATTTTGAAAAACTAAAAACAAAAGACGGGACAGTTATCGTTCCTCCAAAGAATGCAATCCTTGAGTTGAAATATCCTGATCTTAACATCAAGGGGGTTGCTAGATAATGGCTTTAAAAAGATATTTTTCAAACGCAGATAACACAATTACAAATGCGTTCCAAGAAAACATGACAATTCGAGGTACTGGTTCAAACATGGGTGCTTCGGATATATTAGAAACATTTTCTATTCTTGGACAAGTTTCAAACTCAAGTGGCCTTACAACAGAGTTGTCAAGAATTTTGATTAAGTTTCCTGTTTCTGATGTTATCACAGATCGTGCCGCTGGCTCCATACCAGCTTCTGGTTCTGTTTCTTTTTTTCTACATCTTTATAATGCAGAGCATATTCGCACAACGCCACAAGATTTTAAGCTAACAGTATCTGCGGTTTCCGCCTCTTGGCAAGAAGGTGAAGGAATGGATATGGAGTCTTATGGAGACAAAACTTATGGCATAAGAGGCTCTAACTGGATACAAAGCTCTGCAAGCACCTCATGGGAAAGTGCAGGCGGCGATTATCACTCTGCTCCAACCTCAACCATCTCCATGGCAACAGGTAGGGAGCACATTGAAGTAGATGTTAGTGAGTTTGTAGAGCAGTGGATAAAGGGCGCATCGTTTAGCAATCAATCTCAAGCAACCTCAACAGCAAAATTAAATTATGGTTTTGGCATTAAGCTGGCCGATGCATATGAAACTGGAGAGAAAAGCTATTATACAAAGAAATTCTTTGGTAGAGGATCGCAGTTTTTTCATAAAAGGCCCTTCATTGAAGCCAGATGGGATTCAGCCCGCCGAGACAATCGTGGAGATTTTTATTTAAGCAGTTCTATCATGCCCGGTCATGAAAACTTAAACAAGCTTTATCTATACAATTATGCCAGAGGAAGGCTTAGAGACCTACAAGATGATAGTTCAATTGTTCCGACAATGAAGATTTATTATGCTTCTGGTTCTGTACCCGAAGGAGATAATAGAACCTTTTATAACTCAAGCAATACAGCTGTCACATCACTTGCAGCCACACGACTGTCAAAGGGCATATATTATACTCAATTTGCTGTGACTAGCAGTACAGTCACCTCCACATATCCCTATCTTATTGATGTGTGGGAATATGACTCAACCGAGTTCTTTACTGGCTCCACAATAAAGCCCAAAACACACAAGCCTTTACAACATAATTTAACTAACAACTACATTCTTAACATCTCTAATTTAAAGAAGTTTTATGGCAGAACAGAAACAGCACGTTTTAGGTTATATACCAGACCTAGAAATTGGTCGCCAACTATTTATAGTAAGGCAACCTCTACCCCCGAAAACACCATGATATCTACAGCATCTTATGAAATTTGTCGCGAAGTAGACAATTTTAAAGTTGTGCCGTATGGGACTGGATCCACACTACATACGGTCTTATCACATGATGTGAGCGGAAATTATTTTGACCTTGACATGAGTCTCTTTGAGGCTGGTTATTCTTACAAAATAAAATTTGCTTTTTATGATGACGGTGTTGCTGATTATGTAGAGCAGCCATATGAATTTAAGTTCAGAGTGAAAGAAGATGTCTATTAAAGATCTTTTTGGAAGAAAAACAGTAGTAGTTAAAAACGCTGAATCCGCCTCAGTAGATGCTGAATCGAATAGGTTTGTTTTAAGAAAAGCTGAAGAGAATGAAACTTTTATTCCTCCTGTTGATTTTGCCACGGCATCAAACTTTATTAGATTTGGTTCTGCTGAGGAATATTATGAAGCCTCAGTTAGAAGAATTTACAGTGAGTATCCTTACGATGGTTCAGCAGCAGACAAGATTCTGTACAAACTATCGTCCAGCTACTTTGATAGATATATACTAGAGGATAAATACCCCTCTTCGACCGGCTACGGCATTCTAAACCCAACAGGGTACGGCGCTAGCTCTAAGACTAGTGGGTACGGTCTGAACGCATCCTCGACCGATTATGAGTACATTTGGATAGGTGGTGGGGTCCGTCCCGCACCGCAAAATCAACATGATCCAAGCTCTGATGATCAAAATATCCCACTTTACAAAAAATTTAGATACGGCACTTTCTATGAAGAGGGTACGGATAAGACCTCCGTATTTAGATTTTCCGCTGCATCTGGTTCAACATTTGAATTCTGGATGAAAAAAGAAGATTTTGATACAGCCAAAACTGAAAAAGAAGTTATTTTAGACTTGTGGAACGGAGAAGCGCCGGGTCCAAATTATGGCCGTATAACGCTTGAACTAGACGCTACTAACGAAGGCGGTGAAGGTGCAAATCCGTTTAGATTTACCTACAAAAATGGAACAGTCGGGCCATTCCGCCAGAGCCTCGCTAGTGGTTCTTTTACCACGTCAGATATAGCTGATGGTAAGTGGCATCACTGGGCAGTATCAACCATGCCTCGCATTGAAGGATCGACCAACTACCTTGATTTAAAGTTGTATAAAGACGGTGTGGTTTTAAATCAACAATCAATCGTGACCACAAGCTCCGCCGAGACTCCCCAGACGATTGGTAACATTAAAGGTCGTCTAGATGGCTATATGGGTGCCTTGATCGCCCCAGTGTGGAATGGTGTATCCGGCTCGCCCACCACGGGTGCAAAATACGCAGGCAAGTTAAGTGCAAGCTTAGATGAAGTTCGCTTCTGGAAGAAAAGAATTAGTTCTCATGAGATTTACAATAACTGGTATCACCCCATTGGCGGTGGCGCAAACACCGACAAGAACCGAGAGCATTTGGCACTATACTACAAGTTTAACGAAGGCATTACAACAACATCTTCAATCGATAGTGTGGTTTTAGACTACTCAGGGCGAGTTGCGAATGGTATTTGGACAGGCTATAGTGTAAACTCTAGAAACACAGGCTCTTGTTTTATCTCCGCGAGCGTATTATCGCACGAACCAGAAGATCCAATTATACGCTTCAACCATCAGTCTGTGAAGGATCTGATATCAGAAGTCAAAGTCAGCGGCAGTCAATATGACTTAAATAACTCTTCTTATATGTACGACATGGTACCCTTCTGGATGAAAGAAGAGGACTTCGAGGTTGGTGATAACAACTTAAAGAAAATATATCAAATCTTAGCATCTTACTTTGATACCTTGTATCTCCAAATCGAGTCGCTACCTGATCTGAAGACGAAGCAATATTTCACTATGGAGAAGAAGCCATATCCGTTCTCTAAACAACTTTTGGAACACAATGGTTTTATTGTACCAGACTTGTTTGTCAGTCAAGGAGTTTTAGAGAAGTTCTCGCAGAGAGATGATCAAAACAAAAAGTTTGAACACGATATGGATGATCTCAAGAAGAGAATCTATTATAACATTTACAACAACCTTAAGACAATATATGAATCAAAAGGCACGGAAAAGTCCTATCGAAACATGCTTCGCTGCTTTGGTATTGATGATGAGATTGTAAAGCTTAATCTTTATACAGATTACGGAATTCAATATCTCACAGATAAAGTCAAGTATTCTTCCCAGAAGACAAAATTTATTAATCACAATGTAAGTGCAAATTTCACTGGTCGTGTCTATAATACTTCCTCGGTTGATAACCCAAGAACATTTATTTCCGGTTCTGGTCCATTGCTTAATCGAGAAGAGCATCTTGCTTTTACCTTAGAGACGGATGTAATAATTCCTACGAAGCTCAAGGTAGGTGATTTAAATTATTTCCCAACAGATTTCTTAACTTCTTCTATCATGGGTTTTCACCAAGCTGATCCTTCTGATCCGCATAATTTTGCTTGGCATGGATCAGATGCTGCTAACTTGCAGGTTCACTTGGTTAGGCCAATTAATGAATCAGAAGATGCAAAATTTGTTATAACAAACAACGCTAAAACTATTTTTGCCGAATCAGAGACTTTCAAGGGTATTTATAATAATGAAAGATGGGCTTTGGGGTTAAAGATATATCCTGTAGGGTACCCATGGACTGGGCATGTTGCGAATACTGCTAATCCAACATATGTTGCTGAGTTGTATGGCGTTACGCACAATTTGAACGAGGTGCAGCGAGAATTCACTATTAAAGCAAACATGTCTCACGAAGAAGGCTCGGCAATATTGGTGAATGCAAAGAGATTCTATACCGGCTGTGAAGCGACTAACTTTACCGGTACTCCATACCATTACAGTGATCTTAAAATTGGTGCATGTCGCTTGTGGTACGACAAGCTGGACAATGCAGTTTTAAAGCAGCATAACCTAGACGCATCAAACTATGGACACAACAAGATTCATGGAAACCCAACTCCATATGTAGATGGTCTTAAAGATGTACACATCCCCTCTGCTGAAGCTCTTGCTTTTAACTGGGATTTTCAACAGGTTACAGCATCTGATTCAAACGGTAGATTTGTTGTCGAAGACTTTAGTAGTGGAACTTCCGCCGATAGATACGGATGGATTGATGATCTTATTTTAAGAGAAAACCGTGGTGGTGGTCGTGGATATGAAACAAGCTCTAAAAAGGTTGTTGATAACGAGTTTATCTTCTCTGCTAAGAAAGAATTACCTGAAATCTCATTTACCTCTGATGGAGTTTTTGTCAAAGGCGATGAAGAAGTATACTTTTCAGAAGATGAAGATACAACAGATAATGTTTTTGCCTTTGAAAAGAGCATGTACCAAGTTGTATCCGAAGAGATCTTAAAAACATTCTCAACTGTGACAGAATATGCTAATTTATTTATGAAGCCTGTTGATCTCTATAGGGAAGAATACAAAAGATTAGACCATTTCAAAGAATTGTACTTTCAAAGAGTTGATGGCGATCTGGATTTTGAAAGGTTCACGAATTATTATAAATTTATCGATGCGGCGATTTCAGTTTTTATTCAACAGCTTCACCCTGCAATGGCCAAGTTCAATGAGGGAATCTCTGATATGGTTGAGAGCCATATTCTTGAAAGACCCAAATATAAAAGACAATTTCCCCTTGTAGTTACAAGAGACAATATTCCTGATGGAAAGATAGCTGGGGTTAAAGAAAGAAAGTATCCATGGCGTGAAGGCCACGCACCAGATTATAGAACAAAAGGGGATATGGCTCGCGATATTGACGAGAATGATCACTGTTTCTGGCAAAAAGAAAGGAGAGCGGTAAAACCTTCCGGTTCAGTTTTAATTGATACTTTGCCTGTAAATCTTAAACTAGATGAATTAAGAAAAGTCATAGTCTCAGAGACCGATGGCAAAGCCAAGAACCTAGGAACAACACCGCCTTATTCAAGCTACACGATTACATTTGGCGATGGTTCTGGCGGTGGTGGTGTTCCTGTTGCTGGCGAAAGTTTAATTATTGCTTTTCCAACTGTCAGTCTACTTGTTAGCTTTAACAGTGGTGGCGCCAACGAAACTGCATTTAGTGAGTCAACTACTAACGAATTAAAAATAAATATAGCAACAGTGACCACCGCTGCTGGCATCGCCGCAGCTATTAGAACAGCCTTAATCAACTATACTGGAGTCGGCCTCGGCGCTGACGTATTAAACTTGGGCTCGATCCCTGACCTGACAAGCAATGATGCAGATAGAACTTTAGTCCTGACAGCTAAAACACATGGCCACTTTGGTCTAACTTTCTCTTCTGGTGGTACCAAGAGTACTTGTCAAATTGTTTACACTGGTGGTATGACTTCCACTGATAATCTTTCGGTGACTCATCCCAGTTTAGGAACATTCTCGATTCGGTGGCATCCTGCTCCTTCTACTGGTACTGAAACTACTTTCCGTAAAGTCGATTATCTTGAAGGGGTTGACTATATTGCAAACATTGATTACCTTCCAGTAAATACCGCAACAGAAACTGCCGAAGCCGTACAAACGTTACTTAATACCATTCCTGACTACACGGCGTCTGCAACCGGCGCCACTGTCACGCTAACTGCGGCAGCTGCCGGTTCACGCTGGACTATTTCACTTACTGAGACTGATACCACTGATAAGCAAAACATTGGCGCTGTGACTGCTGGTACAGATGCCGCAAGCAACATTGCAATCATAAACATCAGCAACACCCCCAGACCAACTATCTATCAGGGCTCGACATATGCTGTAAGATCTTTCAGTCGCCAATATGATTTTACCTATGCAGAGCAAAAGGTTATTCACGGTGGAACCAACTATGGCCATCAAAAGAATCGAGACTTCGTCTTAGACCACCTAAAACCTCACGGAGGTGTCTCCGAAATGGGTGTGCCTCAAGAGGTAATCACAGTAGGTGTTGGCAAGGGTCTTGGGATTCTTGGCCTTGATAAGTGTAAGAGATTTACTGATCCTTACGAGACAGACCTCTATTCAGCTCGTCATCTGGAAAAAGCAGAGTATAGATTTGTAGGAACTGTTGGTAGATATGCTGATGGCACTGGAGACCAACCAAAATCAGATGAAGTGGACGAACTGTTCAAAGTAAAAGGCCACAGAGCATTTCCATTCAATCTTGTATCTGGAACGATTGCTACTGGCTATAATAAAAAGATTCATGACATGTATGATGATGATTTTATTCTGACAAATTTGCACTCGGACACAACAACACCTTCAAATGACGTTCCGATGCAGGGACCTTTCGCGGAGTCATGGGTTGGAGGCCGACAGCACCGACACATCCCAATGAACCGCTATAAAGCTAAGACGATAACATATCCACTCCGGTCAAGAAGAACCCTTGGTTGGGCTGGCAATAGTCAGGCAAAAAACTTTGCGGAAGGCAGCATAGGCTCTTCCTTGCGGTCCGATGATAATGCTGGCGTGACAATTTCTTTCTGGTGTAAACCAGAGACTGGTGGCAGTGATGAAAGAGTTATTGCTCAAATTGATCCCGATCCCCTCGGTAGTGCGCAATACGGCTTTATTATATCACATGTTGGAACGCAACTGAGGATATATATGTCCGAAGCCACCGGACTATTCGTCGTGAGATATTATGATGATTATTTTACCAACGACACATGGACCCACACAATAATTACTCTTTGGACTGACAGACCAATTGATGGTAACACCTCCACCACAACTCCGCTATGGGTGTATAGAAATGGACCCAATGCCCTCACATGGAGCAACCTCGTGAAGAGCGCGGGCCTTGCTGCTCTAAACGCTGATGATAAATATCTCAATAGTGGGTTAGGTGTAAGTGCTGTGATAAGATTCGGAGATTTAGGCAATCCAAACTGGGACGACCTTCCCACCCTTGAATTGACAAATGGCGAGCTTCAAGATTTCGCTATTTACAATAAAAGAGTTGACACTGCTAGTTGGGCGAATGGCTTATACAATGAAGGAAGGTCTATATGGCCTGCCCTCGCGCCTAGACAAGACCGCTTAGTAAACTGGTGGCTTCTTGGTGACGAGGAGGAATTAAAAACGCAGTACATGAACACAAGATTGCCCGCAAACCAGTCTTTAAAATCAGTAGCGGGCAGTAATTCAACGGTAACGTTTGCAACACATGGCGGCGACCCAGCCACAGCATTCTGTCTTATACGAGAAGGGTTAGCGGGGAATCGATTCACAGACAACAATCTAGATGATCAATTTTCAAGACCAGAAGCATTTAGAATTCTTGTTGGAGACCACCCATCGGAGCCAATTAAAGACGGCGCCCTTGGTATGGTTGGTCCTGATTATGGTGGCCCTTATCCTGATACAACGAGGCAAATGGCTGTACACTATCGTGAAGAGAGAGCCAAGAGACCTCTTAATATTAAAAATATCCAATACGCAACATCTTCTGCTATCTTAGGTAACTTTAAAGAGAACTATGAAGTCGTACACTCAGTTGGCCGCAGCACAAACAACAGAAAACTTGTTGAGTTCGCTAGTGTTTCTAGTTCCTTAACCAGCCCAATGGGTCTAATACTGCCACAAACAACAAACCAAGCATCTTTATTTGGTAGTGCTCCGCTTCTTTCTGGTAACGTGTTTCTTGCTGGATTCCGTAACACATCGAATCGCACACTAGACCGACCAAGAGTTGAAAGATACGAGCAAAGTCCGGTAATTGCTAGTGGTTCATTCTTCTTCAGAGATGATCAGTATTATTATGGTGGCTCTTTTGCATCGGGATCTTTGCATGTGTCTGGTTCTACGCTATACAGCAGAGCAACTGGCTCCTTTACTATGTCTGGCTCACATGTATCAGGCGCTCATTCGCAAGGCGACTTTACACTTGCTTATCCAAATCTTACAGTATCAGAGGGCGACTTTGTAATTACTGGCTCTTTTATTCACGGAGCAGAGGCATCAGGTAGTATTAGACCCGCCGCGCCACCTTCCCTAACACGCTCCACAGGACAAATTGTATTAACCAATGCGACAACATTTGGAACCCCAGCAGTAGGATCATTTCAGGTTGGAGATATGCCTGTCCTTTCAACTTCAAGTGGTTCTTTCGAGGCCAAAGGAGCTTTTGTTGCCGGCACCATCGCTACAGGCGGTGCTTTTTCTGTCACAAACAAAACAGAGTACGAAACACAATATACTGGCTCGTTTAAATTGGACGGACCCCCGGTGGCTGCATCAAGAGGCTACGCCAGTTTCATGGTTAAAGGCACAACGATGAACGACGGCGATGATGTAACCGTTAATTTTGGTGGTGTAAGCAAGCAAATAGTGGCCTCGACCACTTCTGGCTCTGCTGGTTATGGTGGCGATATCACTTTACAAGCAAAAAATTCAAGCGCTAACACCATAAAGACATTGAGATCAGATGCAGCAAGTGTTTCGGTTATGAGGGATTTGAGCTTTGCTGGTGTTGGCACTAGCGATTTCACAGTTTCCTTTTGGTTTAAACCATATGACAATAACTCTGATTATCTCACTAACAACAGCCAAATTTATCTTGGAGACGCCACCAATGGCCACGAAATCAAACTTGGTGGCCTTCCCATCGGAGGCGGCTCCGGTGGTGATGTTATTCTTCGAGTTGAGAACACCCTCAACGCCTCCAGTGAGAAAACATTTGATACCAATTGGTCAAATGCTACAGGATGGGTACATGTTACAGCGGTATTCGCAATTAGTAACATGACAACATGCGATCCAAAGCTTTATATCAATGGAGCAGAATTCACCACAACTACTGGTGCTGCATACAGTGCTCCCGGTGGAACTGCCCGCCCGGTAGACGAACTTCAAATATGGCTCGACGACGGCGGAGGCTCAAACGGACCTGCAATACACGACTTTGTTGTTTGGGATAAAGCACTTAGTTCTGCTGAAATATTGGAGGCTTACGCTAGTGGCTATTCTTATGACGTTAGCACACACTCGGCTCAAGGCAATATTGTTTCATGGTGGAAACTTGGCCGCGAAGCTGACTTTAATAGTTTTAATGATGGAGATGAATTGTCAGGTACAATCAACCTTGCATCATCTCACGGCACGACAGCCAATGTTTTGGAGTTTCACCACGAAGACGAATTTAAAATCCAAAACCATCGCTGGGACACCCACACAAGCAACAAAACAGATACACAAATTTTTGATGCCCTTAAGGCGGACCTCAATTCAGAGTTCACTGGCTGGTCTACAGAGTATGTAGACATTGGTAGCTCACAGGCTGTTTTCTATGTGCATAAAGACACGAAAGGCGCATCTGGTGGAACGACATCTGTTTCAGTAGGCTCCGGTACCACATTCACAAGTATTGTAAATGGCTCTGGTGTCGATGCTGTTGCATCAGACTTAAAGCATGGAGATAACATAACGATTGAAGGAGATCAGTTTGATATTTTCACAACCACCGAGGGATCATCAGCCCCTCATATAAATGTAGCTAGTTCGTATCGCAAAGCTCTTGATTTCCAAGACGGCGGGCGCCTTAGAAGCACAGCGTGGGATTATAACTGGCCCGCCGACACTGTATCATTTAGTACTTGGGTAAAACGCCCACCTAATACTACCAATTATAAAAGATTATTCTCAATAACTGACGATGATGGTGATTATTTCTACATCAATATGCGAATGAATGATATTTATTTCTACCAAAGACCAGATATTGAACAAGATAACTATTATGGCACGGATGCACTAGATGTTGTCAATGTGGGCGAATGGTTTCACTTTGCTGTTGCGCTGCCAAAAGATGGTTCTTTACCAAGTGCGTGGATAAATGGTAGCTCTATCACTTTATCAAGCCACGACGCTGACGGGGAAGCGTTTGATAACTTTAACAACATATCGATGGGCGCCAGCCCAACAAATGGAATGTATGCGTTCGAAAGCAGCATGCACGATTTTGCAGTCTGGAACACCGCTTTAACAACTGAGGATGCAAATGTTCTTTACAACTCAGGTTCTTGGGCGGACATTCGTTCTTTCAACAACGCTCATTTAGTTAATAATTATTGGCTTATGGGTTCTGATCAAACTGGTTCTGTCGGCGCTGAGTTAACTCATGGGCAGTTTGTTGACTCCACTATTGGCTCACATCCGCTAACCATTACTGCTAAAAATGATTCTCCATTTACAACTCCGACAATCATTCAAGGTATTGCTGATGTAAACAAAACAGCCGCTACAGTTTTTGGAGAACTAAAAACTTTGATAGTAGCAAATACACTGTATCAAGAAGTAAACGGTGTTAGCACAACGACTTTCTCTACAAGCGGCAACACAGCAACGTTTACTCTAACCGACACATTGCCAGCAGCCTCAGCACCTACCGCGTTTTCCAATAATGCCAATCAAGGCTTTCACACCCTTTCAGGCCCAACGGCCAATGGGTTTGATATTAGTGTGCGGACAGGCGGTGCTGCCGAAAGTGCTGTTCAATACGTTGAGATAGATTCTGTTAAATTCTATATTGATACAGACAATAGCCATGCTGGTGGCAACTACGCAGAGTCAGGTGGTCATTATTATGTATATTCTAATGCTGCTGATGATGCTACATGGTGGGCAAGATTTGCTGCCGCTGTCAATGCCGGTATCACAACGCACACAACAACACACACTGGTGGTGGTAACTTTAGTGTTGTAGCTAAGACCGTGGGCACCGCAGGAAATATCACCATTTTTGAACCCGGCTCTTCGTTCTCGGGCGCTTCTAATGTCGAAGGAGGAACCGACGACGATAGAGATGGGTCTAATAGGGGTGTCCGACTTTATCATAGCACATCATCTGCCGACCATCGCGAGATGTTTTTCTATGTCCACACTGATCTGCGAGCTTTAATAGACGATGGCAGTGATAGTCTCGATGACACTAAGTGGTCATACATACAAGACGGTGTGTGGAGAAACGCCCCCGCCGGTAATACTGTTAGATACTTTATCTCTTCTACTGGATCGTCGCCCGGGTCCAGCGGAGTAAGTAGTACATATTGGAAGAGATTGACAGGCTCTATGCAGCACGCTATAGGCACTCTAACAGACAACTCTGGAAGTTTTAATATTATATCGTCCAGTGATGCAGCGGCTCGTATTGAATTTACCGGTAGTTATAAATTTAGTGACGGGCACGATTTCTCAGTAAATGTAAACGTAGCTCGTTCGCCTTTTAGTGGAGACCAGTTTGGAGCCAGTCTTGATTCAACAATCAATGGATATGGTAGACCTTACCATGCAACAGTGTCTGGTAGCTACGACAGTAGGCCCACCTTTAGTGTTGATGGGGTCGATTTCCAATTTACTTACCCTTATAATGATTACGCGGATGCCGGCAACATTGCATTAAGACCTACTGGATCGAAAGCAGCCTTAATGAGTCACATGCAGTCCTTACTGGAAGTCAATGTTCCTAACTTCGACTTTACAATTGAAGGCGATAGAATCTGCATGACAGGCTCTATGTCAGGCTCAGCTTTGAATAATAGAATTGTAGACGATGCATGGGAATTGGTGGAGCACGTTACGCAAACTGATGGGGGCACCAATGAAACCGGTGCGGGCCATGGCCGAGGACTCTACATAAACTTTGTCGATCCTTTTAGCGATGTCAAGATCTACAGTGTTCAAACTATGGCATCGGCATCGTCGCTTAATCCTAACGCCATGCTGATTGCAAATGGTATCATGTGGGACAACTCAGGCGATGCGACTTCTGTTAAAGAATATTATATCTCCTCTACAGGCTCAACTGGAGTGAAAACAAATGGTGTTGACGAAGACTATTGGAGTCGCTGGCGCATTGCCCTTGCTCATGCAGCAGGCAGCTATACTGGCCTTACTGGTTCTTGGACTCGATCTGGTGGTTCTTCAACAATTAATTTTGTTGGTGCATTTGAAACCGTCAATAGTCACGATTTCACGCTTAACACCGCCACGCCCAACGTGAGCAACACCGGACCACTATTTGGTGGAGCCGAAGCGATTTCAACTTTTACCAATCCCACCGGCTACGGCGATCCCGGCACTAATTACAAAGATAATCGCCTTTTGACAATTGATGGTGTTACATTTGAAAATGTTTACCCATATAACAGCTATGCGCCATTCCACGGCACCCTCGCACCCAAAAGGATCCGCCACACTGGCTCTCAAGCATTCTATCTGGCTGCGCTTAATGCCACAATGTCGGCTAACCTGCCAAACTTCACTAATTTTGCAGTGAGCAGTCCAAGTATTACCTTTAATGCAGCTGTAACTGGTTCGCATCTCAACGAAACCATCAGCACTAATTTCTTTAATCCCGTGAGAATTGGCGACGATGATATCACTGGAGGCTTTGCACACGAAGGTGTGGGCAGTAATACTCGTATGCAACTCGATTTTGATAATGCTGGTGGTGCTCGACAATTATACGCTCACGATGATCTTAGAAATCATGCCAACATAGGCACATTGGTATACGTTCACGACGGTATATGGCGCAAATCAAACTCAGCAGTTTGGCACATATCCACTACTGGCTCCGCCGCAGGATCTAATCTAACACAGGCCGAATGGGTTAGGAGAGTCCATAAAGCGTTCCACTTAATTGTCTCTGGCAGTGGACTATCTCCTGTTCCGAATTACACTATTAATATCTTCTCTGGTTCTTCTGAAAATAATTATCAGCACCAATTCAACATCACAGGTTCTCTTACTGCTTCAAATGCAGAAGAAATTACATTCTCTCATGTCGTAGGTGGTACCTCTGATCGAATGTTGAAAGTCGGTCACGACCACGTCGATGGCTATGGTCGTTTTAATGATGGAGGTGCCGGACACACAGACGTACAAAGATTGATCTTTAATAACGGCGATGCAACCAACCAGATCTTTAGGTTTACAATCCCCCATGACGATTATCCCAAAGCTGGCTATGATATTGATATCAAAGCCACTGGCTCAGTTACTAATTATTTCAATCGTGTAAGTCAGTCTTTGAATGATCACTTAACCAATTATACAATTCTTAACATTGCTGATATGGGCTCGGATACAAGAAAATTTACTATAAGGGCAAATTACACTGGGTCTGTATATAATGATGACATCAGCCCAATCGGCCACTTGGTTACCGCAAACACTCTAATGGCTGGAGGGCACTTACAATATAACCAGTTCGATGAAGATTGGATCTTGCTCGCCCACTCAGGCTCTGGAAACCACTTATTCAAGCTCGATAAAGACGGCCACCAGCCCGTTATAACTACTGGTAGGACACACGAATTTACAGTAACAGTAGATTCCGCGCATGGCAAGTTTGCTCTTAATGGAGAGTTGGTAACTGGTTCGACTTATGTGTCCGCAACTGATGCTAACGGCTACGGTAAGCAACAACCCGACCTTGTTTTAGTTCGAGGGTCGATATATAGATTTAAACAAGAGCATGGTACCAATCATCCACCGATAATAGGGGGTTATCACCCAATAGTATTTCACAACAAACCAGTTACTGGTTCTGGAGCCGGAACTGAAATTATTCTTTTAGATAGAGTTCCTAACGTAACTTACTATAACGATGGATCTTCCACCACATATGCAAATTACGCTGGTGCGCTGAATGGAAACGCTAGTGACTACGTTGAACTCAGTTGCTCTTCTGTGACCCCTGACAGGCTGTTCTACGGCTGCGGGAACCATGCTAATATGGGAGGTGCCATCTATGTCGTAGACAGCGGCAGCGTCCATTACACGTCCACTGTGGGAGCCGCAGAAAACGCACCAACTGCCTTACGTGATTCAATCATGGCTGCGCTTCCAAGATTAACTGTTGCTTATAACGATGCCCACGCTGACGATCAGGTCGCCCTCGCAACCACTGCCGATGACTATGTACCAGCGGTTAAGAGGTATCTGATCTCAATCACCGGCTCTACCGTGAGTGGAAGCTTTGATGACACTCTGATTGTAGCAACCGGCTCTTCTTGGAGAAATATACACCAAGTAACCGGAGCTATGAATTACCTCGAAGGTCAGATGCCCGGTCAGTCGTTGCACATAGGTTGGGGTATTCATCCTGATACCAGCAATAGAAGGTTTAAGTCCATTGGTATTGGAGGCATTTTTGCTGAAGATCCATTCGCAGGCACAATAGACTCTGACGATAGAACTCAAGATCTATACACAAGTGTTTACACCGGCTCACACACCATAAACATGGTAGATGGTGCTGTTCCCCTGACTGACCCATATTATCTATCATCGTCAGCTTTCTGGAACAATGTAAGCGCCAGCATTATGAGCACAGGTCAATACACTATTGAGTCAATGACAGATAGTGACCACCGCAAATATAAGGTGTTTAAAATTGTATCAAAATATCGTCAAGAAAGATTTAACTTCAATGATTATAGTGGCTCACTAGCAGCTACCACCCCCCCAAACAGTCTTTTAGGAGGAGATCCAGCAGTCTTAAACGTTACTGGTAATTTCTTTGGCCACGGATTCTACACATCCTCTGCCGATGGACTGCCAAGGAACACAAGGCAGTTGGGCGCTGGTATCAGAGAAGGTGGCTTCTCAATTGATCAACTAATAAAAGGAGCTAAACAGCCATCAGGTATAAACCTCACTCATGCCTCTGTAAACACTGCAATTGAATTCCAAACAGGTTTTGGCGAGACCGTCAGGATAAGAGGCGATGCCACTGGCTGGAGAGACCGGGTTGGAGATCCTGCTAAAACTATTTATTGGGACTGGTGGGGAACCGGAACTGGTGGAAACACTGCCGCCACTGCGACACAAGTAAGAAGCAGTCTTAGTGGTGCTTGGAGCAAACTCACAGCTTCCAATGGCGTACCTTATTACCAAATAGTATCTAGTGTTGACGGCACCGCTACCATTCCGGCAAACTCTATTGGCCCATATAGTAACTTCTATGCCCTAACAGCATCAACAGCAGGTTCAGAATTCAACTTTATTGTGCCTGCTGAACTTTCCCCGCTTCCTGCTGGTGTCGATTCAATATCGAAACACCTTTCAGGCTCAGCGGCTATGCACAGCGCCGGTGGTAATGGAACGGACGCTAACAAGGTTACACCTGAAAGACATGGCTCTCATCATGTAACTGGTGGTGTAACATTTAAACCAATAAAATACTACCCTTCAAGAGTGAACGTGAATCCAAGAGAGCAGGCGTTGCTTGAAGACGGAGTCAGAAACAAAACAATTATCACTTCACGTTTTTATGGTGGCGGTGGTCCCGAAGTTATGACTGAGGCATTCTTAGATGTGCATGCAAAAGAAAAGTCTGTTTATAGTTCATTACCCTACAGAAACCTGTTGGTTAAAAATGATAGTGGCGAAGCTGCAAGACTTGTACATCAGGTAGATCAATATGGCAAGACAGTTATTTATGCTGCTTCCGCAAGCGTTAGTGTAACATCACACGCAGGTAGAAGAGAGGGTCTTAACACACTGCACAGTCGCCACTCAGGCCGCTTTGGATTGGACTCGAAACATGGAGAGGCCAACGCTTCTGATTATCGCTCTCGCCCCTTCGCAAGAACTTTCGATGTGGCCACGCAAACTTTCTCCGATACTGGCCGTGGTGAATATGAGGCAGCTTTTCATAAGATTCACAGAAACACCATGTCTACTCCGTTTGAAAGTAGAGCCTTAAGAAACCCGAAAAGAACAGGGAACAATAGAGGCTTGCTAAGTGGTGATATCTCCGATGTATTCCCTACTTCAGGGGGTATATCTATGTCTTTCTGGATAAAATTTGATAAAAACTACAGCGATGATCAGTACAAATGGGTCCTCGAAGCAGATGATGATAACAACAAAAACAACATAATAGTACATTTTAGATACAACAAGTTGGTCCTACGTTTTTTCCAAAGCACCGGCAATAGCCAACGAGCATGGTATATCGATCAACCAAGTGAGATGACCAATAAATGGACCCACTTTGTTATAACTTATAATTCAGATAGGATTCAGGACGCTCCAACTGTATATGTAAACACTGTTAGACAAACAATGGAAGATAACAACAATGGAACATCATCGGGCCCTGCCGGGCAGATAGCTGGTCGGATGGCCCTAATGGGCAATGATCAGTACGACACCCATGAGCTTCAAGGCGCAATGCAAGATTTTGCTTGGTACAACACGCAATTAAACCAAATACAAGTAAATGAGGTTTATGAATATGAAGATTTGGTAAAGGCCCCATCGGTATCCTCTAATATAATTTTGTATTGGCCTCTTGGCAGTAATAATGTTCCCGTAGGTGCTAAAATTCCAAAGGGTACCAAGATACTACCTGCTTTGGGAACCACCACCCTTACAACACCGTCTTCCCTCTCTGCTGTTGATGGTCGAGGCAAACCACCTAAACGAGATAATTTCTATATTCAGAACATTTTACCGCAATCTGATTACAATTATTCTTGGGTAGAAACCTCACTAGGAAGTAATTATAGTGTAAGAAGTGGAAAACAAAAAGTGTTTGGCTATTGGCCAAAGGATGGTATTTTGGTTAGAAATATTAAGAAGGGTGCCAAGGGTACTTACTACGAGACTCAAGTAACTGCATCCACTAATGATTCGGCAATTAATTTCCCCACTGGATCGGATATATTCGGGAGTTCTGAGAGTTAGTAATGGCAGTATTTGTAGATTTTGTAGGATTAAATACTCTTGTTGAGGAGCCCGTTGACGTTAACACTAACACTGTTGGTAATTTTATCGAGTCCAAAGCAAGTGGATCGACTCGGTTCAACGCCGGGCGTGGTGATGCATATCCAGAATACTCCAGCCTCGGCACCCCATCACCTCAAGCATTATACGGTCCAAACGATGATGGCACCTTTCCCGAGGAGCTTAGAAATAAAAGTATACAAACTATCAATGGAGAGGATTATCTAGCTGCTCTCAACCTTCATCGGAATGGGCCATATGGTTTTCCAATCTTCAAGCAACTTAGAGCAGGCCAAAGCCCAACTATAAGAAGGCAGCGGCTCACGAATATCTTTTCTCACTATGAGTTCCCGGGCCAAACTTTAACATTAAAAACTGGAAGAAACACACGTAATTTTACAGTTGTTACGTTTTTAGAGATCCCTACAGATAGTAGCTCACTTGCTATTACTCTCGGCGGAACAACATATACAGTAGAATTTAATAGACACACCATGACCAGCACCTTTGATGGTGAAACAAATAAATTGCTCATAGACATTGGTCATGCTGACATCAGAAATTTACGCTCAGATCATGATCGAGTTAGAGTGATTATGGAAAAAATTAAAGCGGCTATTAAAGCTCTTAATTTAGATACACTTAGCCATGTTATGGTTCATAGTGCAGCCGAAAACTTTAAGCAGGCACGACTTACTATAGTAGCAAAAAACTTTGGCTCAGATGTGGAGGTGTCTTCCGTCTACACTCATCAACCTCAACGGGCAAACGCAACATTTTCCTATAGCGGAGCGATGTCAAATGGCGATAGTTTAACTTTTAATAATCCAAAGTTGGGCAATTTTAGCATTCGCTTCACTACCGGAACAGAACCATCTGATACAACATTCGTGCTTTTTGGGGGCCGGGTGGGTCGTGTAAATATTAGCATCGAAGACAATACTGTTAAAACAGCAGCAGCCGTAGCCACACTCCTAAACACAATACCCGGGTATACAGCGACAAGCATAACAGATTATGTAATAATCCAAGCAGCTGCTGCTGATAAAAATTATAACTTTACCCTTGCAGAAGTTGATTCCGGCAATAAGCAGACTATCCCTTCTTATATAGCTCCCGGCGCCTCCGCACAGGATCGACACGCTACAGTTATAAATCACAAAGGCACCACCGAAACAATAGCTAGATTGATTCCACAACGCCGAGGGCCAGTTGAGCATTACAATGAAGTACCAGTTGTTTCAAGGCATAAGCCATTGCGAATGATTGGTTCTGTTACCACTCGCGATCCACAAACAAATAAAGATGTGCTAGAGCGTGTGGAAGTATTTACAACTCTTGGAAATGAAACTACTCACTTCTCAAACGGTAAATTAAATAAATTTTATGGCACTGAGGGTTATATATCTGAAGATTATGAGGATTTCGTTGACCTTTATCTTGAAGGTGCCGTCGATGGAGATGAATCTCCAATAGACGAGTTTAGATATTTATCTTACAAACAAGTTGTATATCCAAAAGAGATCTATACATACAAGAATCATACACGCAATAGAATTAATTTTGTATCAAGATACTGGAGAGACACGCGAAACAACAGAACAGAACTAGACGTTAATAATGGGTTTGGGTTCCATGTACATTCTCAAAGTGCTTGGGTTCTCGATGCTGAGCAAGATTTTAAAAACCTTACATATCAAATTACTCCCGGTCGCCTTTACTTTCGTCACCCAAATCGTTTTAGAAATAAAATTTCTATTGTTTCGGGTACGATTGACAGTACTGCCTTTCACGCTGGAAAACGCGGTTCAGACGACGGTGCTGCATACTCTACTACCTACTCTTCTGCTTCAACAGAAACATTTACTTTCCCCGATTCAGGAACGGGCCATGCGGATGAACGTTCGATCTCACACGTTCCCTTGGGAGACAAAAGACTGGTGCTCCCCGCAAACGTAGCCAGCCAACCGAAATACTTCCCAATCTCTGGACTGTGCGGCTATCCAAATTCAAGAACACCAACTTTGTATGGTGCGGATGCCGAGCTTGTAAAGCAATATATTAGTATCAACCCTTTCGATACTAGTACTAAGGCCTTATGGCGATACGGCATAGACACAGATGGTGGCGGCTATGGCGGCGGCGCCACCGCAACCGACCACGGCTCCGCAGGTTTACGAAAGGCTTTTGAAACTCGAGGGTTTAGCCTTGGCGACGATGCTGAAGGTACTGGTCCCAAATTTCACCACGCCAACTGTCGCTTACATAAGGTTCATTTAGGTTACAATCGTGGTCTAGCGATTATGAGTGACGAATACGATAACCCGCCTCTAGCCGATTTGCATGAATGGAGACTAAAAACTACTTCCTCTACCATTGCTACTTGGATTACCCCTAATGGGGCTAACATTCCCGGCTCGGCCACCATCACCAACTCTGAACAAAAACGAATGCAACTTAGTGGAACCTTGTATCATGAGGTTGTTCAAGTCAGACCCATCGGTGGTGGAGACCCAGAAACAAAAGTTTCAAAAATTATTAATTTTGACCCCGAGCGTGGTGGTGTTACCGTTAAATTAGGAACCGTATTTTCTGGCTCACTTATTCAAGGTAGAGCCGGTAGCGACACCGCAAGCAGACTCTTCTACATCGGTGCAGATGAACCCGGTGCAGTAGAATATAAAACAAATAGCTTCTACGATGTTGATAACCCAATTTACCACGCAGCAAAGAATTGGAACCCAAGGCTGCGCTCTGGCGATGGCGACTCAAATAACGCCAACCGAGCCAGATTTGTTGCTGCAACTAGCATGAATCACTTTGTGGCTGAGTTGGATCTTAGTGGTTCTCATCCCGCATTTGGCCTTGCTAAGGATTTCGCCTCTGGTCAAAGCTCTCCCAATAGTAGAAATGAGAAGATTCTTGCCCGAGGCCAACACTTTGTTGCTAACCATGCACACAATAATACGGGCACTAATCGCGAGAAAGATCCAAATGGATATGCTAGAATCTATGTGAATGGTTCTTCATCATATGTAGCCACCCAGTACGATCCATATAAATTCCTAGGAGGATCACACGCAGAATATCAAGAGCAACTGTCCGGTAGCGACGGTGTATTCAACTCCTCTATTAAACTTGCTGAAATTACTACCGCCCGCAGCGACTATTGGTTGGAGAATGATGAGTTTGTTTCGATAAACCCATTTAATTCAAATGGCTTTTCCTTTTCTTATTGGATTAAGTTTGGCCAAGATCCCGAAAGTTTTACTTCTAAAGACAACTTAATTTTCTCTATTCAAGATGAGGATGGAAATCCAATTATTGATCACTCCATTGGAGGAAAGTCCTCTCCCGATGATAATATTAGAGCCTTCCGTGTTGGTTTTAGAAATAAAGATGGGGAATTAAGCGTTTGGCAAGCCTCCCGTACTGATGGCTATGCAACCAACGCATGGTACAATATAACCTTTAGCCTCAAGAATGATGGTCTTGGTAACATGGTGGGAGATGTAAAGACATACAGAAAAAATATATTGACCGAGCCCACTACGTGGGATTCCAAGGCATGGCTTACAGCTGAAGCTGATGAAGTAACTCTGACTCCAGCCCGCTGGGGTAAAATAAATAAATCAAAGAAATTATTCGTACTCCCAGCCGGGTCCAGTCACCAAATTCTTAGAACTGGATACGACGGCACCAGCACCCCTTCCGCTACAGATTTAGACAATGTAAATATTGATGGACTAGCCTTTTGGAATGGTGGATTATCTGATCACCAAATGAAGTCCATGCTTTCTTCATCAGTCCATCAAAATGACGATGGCTATCCCGGTGATGGCCCACCAAGCATGGACCCCGCACGCTTCCCCGGTACTGATACTTCAATTGCTGTAGAATCATTAGGGACCCCTACTTTCCGACACGCTAGAAGACTCTATGAGATGAATACACATCAAAACTCGCCCGGTATACGCAAGGAATATGACGACATTCGACCCGGCCGTTGTTTTCAAAGAGGAGATAAGTATTTTCCACTTGGTGTGAATCACTCCCCAGCTCAGTTTCAAAGTCAAGTAATTAACGCTGGGACGAATGGACAAATGGACTATGCTTTCTGGTTTAAGGTCTCTCACCAAAATTATAGAAACAGATCAATTAGATTTGTTTCAAACAACTCTACTACTGACGCCAACCGCCCAATACTTTTTAATAGTAATTTGAGTAATCGACGCGACCATCATAAAGGCTTTTTCATATCCTTCTGGTGGAGACGAAATGGCGAGTACTCGACGACCAAGCACACCAATATCCTATCATGTAAAAACGATCGTTGGGGTATCTGTGTAACACCAGATAGTGCGACAGCAATCACAAACGATACTGAAGGACAAAGAAAATTAGCTTTTTGGCTCAACCCAGATCCTGAATGGCTAGGTTACAACCACGCCGTCCACGACACCGCCGACAACTCAAACTTAAAACAAATGATGTTCCTTAGCAACACACTGATGCCAGAGGACAATGAATTTCATTATTGCTCGGTGCATTGGAATGGTAAAATGGGCTTGGAAGCCGCCGTACAGTTCCACATCGACAGTGCCGCCGTCCTCGGCAACGGCCTCCGCCGACGACCGGTCTTAATAGCCAACGGCACATACAACAGCAAACACAACGCTGACACACCACTTGGCGTCTTGGGTTCATTCGCTGGATTCACCAACACTAGCATCTCCTTTGACAGCGATACAATAGGCGACTATAAACACAGCGTACATATTATAAATCCTGCTCCTGATTTCAATTTACATGGTCATGAGTTCACTACTGCTAATTCAAATATAGCTCACTTAACCGTAATTGAAGACCCACTCGATCCGCTTGCATTTGCACCAGCCCGCACTGTACTCTATAACAATGGCCAGCGTTCAGAAGTCGGCAACAATGGCTTCAAAGCCGCCGGCGAGTCCAACCGTATTTCAGATATTTTAGCGAGTTTAGAAGACACCGGCCACGAGTATGAGGCCGGCTATATCACGTATCACGGCCCCGGTCACAACGCGGATGCCAAGATAATCAATGCAGCAGGGGGGCAAGTCGGACTTTATACAAACCCAGACACGCCATCGGGCCTCGCTACCACTTATAATTTTAGACAATCGCGACTATTTTATATGAATGTCACCGCCCACCGAAAACCTTATTTCAAATATGTAACTCCTAACAATGGAGTCTCGATACAACTCGCATCCAAAAGTGGTGGCTATAGCATTGCATTCGATTTCGCTCCGAGATCCGGCTACCACAACCACTACCGAACCCATGATGATGATATAATGATTATAGAAGCCAGAGACTCGTCCGGCAACCGTGTCTTCAGTCTTTTCAAACCCAGTGGGAATATTAATGATTTGCACGGTTACTGCTACTTCAAGGACGGCGGAATTAGTAAATTTGAATTTATAAATGCTCAAGCAAGGTTGTTCAATGGTAGAGCCCACAGCATAATGTTCACCACAAGAATGGAAACCAATGGCGCCGGTGTGCCAATAAATGCTAACCTTTATATTGATAACGAACTGATGGCAACGAGTCATAAAAATGTCAAAACAAGCATGGCAAAGGGTGGAGTTCATACAGCATCCTCACCAAAGACAATATGTCTTTTTGGTCAAAGCGATGGGTCCGAGACAATGCCAGAAAGCTTTTATCTTGCTAGAGTTAAAATGTACAGACAATACTTGGGCGGCTCGGACACCAATTCCATCAATATCCGTAAGGCCCACATTGCGGCAGTCCAGCGCGGCCTCGGCGCCGGCTTTGGTGGGCCCGACGTAGAAACTGGCGTAGCTCTACGCAACGGAGCCGACTTTGTACGCGTCTTCGGAGGCAGCGAGCAACGATGCCCGATGAATCGCGTCTACGACTCCTCATTTTATCTCCCCACCGCAATGGCCGCGGGGGCCGGCGGCTTCACCGTTAGTCTTGCAGATGGAGCCACCACGGAAATGAATGTGTTCTTGCCTGCTTTTGTTGACTGTCCTTTGGCCAACTACACTGCGGGAGATGTCGCCCAATCGGAAAATATGGGGGAGATTACCGTCCGCAATCTTGCCTTTAAGGTACCAAAGATAATACATCATTATAGACTTGGGTCCGAGCGAGAGCTTCAAGACGTTCCCTTGTTCACCCGCTTGAGAGAACCACTTTTGGAAAATCGTCGAGACCAAATTTGCATACAAGATGAACAAAAATTACTCCCCGCAGCCGAAGCGGCATCAACGCACGGAACATATGTCAGTGGATCTCAACTAGCATTATTAGATTCTGGCCCTCGCCATTGGAATATTGACAACTGGGGAGGAGGCACTGGCGATGTAGATACAAACGGTGTTGTGCAACCAAGAAATGCCCAACAACGAGAACAAACTCTGTTCTTTTCTGGAGATCATCGGGACGACTCCCACCCGAGAGACAGCTATGCAGGTGTGGAGTTAAGCTTAAGCGCCTCTGGCGGTGGCTACTATCTTATCTCTGCGGTCGGAACCGCTGGAGCCCCAAACCAAGTAAGGCGTAGCCACGAAAACTTAATTATACCAGATCGTTGGTATTATGTATATGGACAATATAAAGGCCTTAATAACGACATTACCGAAAAGATCCATGATAATATATACCTGAACGGAAAGGCAGTGGAATTCCCTACTTACCTCCAAGCCTCCGGTTCCGGTGACTATTTTGATGAATTCACTAGAACCGGTACAAATCCATCTTACTACCCTCTTTCACTTGGTGGAATTCGCGGTAGTAACAGGTTTGGATTCTCAGGGTTTATACAGGACTTTGCACTTTGGAGCACAAATCAACCTGATACGAATGGCGATGGAGTTCCTGACATTGCTAATTCTGGTAGAAACACTTGGGACGGCATGCGCCCCGGCTCTTCTTATATTGATACTGACAATCCACAACTTCTTCTTGCTGCCAAAATGGGATACTTAGAAGGCCACAGCTCAGCAAAAATAACTAAAGTTGCTGGGACCCTTACGACCGCAGGTACCCGGCACGACGGCTTATCAAGCACCAACAGGGCATATGTCTCTGGACCGCCTATCGAGTGGTATCGCTCAACAACAAATGGAGCATTGAATGACAACGGAGGCACAATTATATCATTCTGGTTGAGTATGTCTGATAAAAACGAGAAAGGGATTATTGGCTTTAACTCTGATTTGAGATTTCCCATTGAATACTACAAAGAATATGCAGACAATCATGTGGGTTGGAAAAATAAATCAGTAGATTATGCTGACACTTCGGGCATCGGCCTTAAAGATGCTAGTACTCACCGACAAGTAGCGATTAGTATCGAAAAAGTCAGTGCAAGCGGAGCTTACAAACTACGTTTTAAAAGGATGCGGTTTTATGATGAGAAAGATTTTGTAAGCAGCGGCGATCGAGCCGATTGGTTTTTACTGAAAGACGACACGCTTACTTCCACTGGTCTTTCATCAACGCCGCCTTTAAATACTCTTTTCCATAACACAATCATGTTAACAAAGAATGAAATTAAGTGGTACATAAATGGGCAGCTCGCAGCCACGCAAAGTTTCAACACCAACTTCACCGATAACTCCAACATGTGGCCCCAGCAGTATCCAGTACAGTCGTCAAACCCGACATGGAAGCACTTTGTTAATGGCTGGAACAATATCACACTTTTAGACGAAGATGACGCTTTTACCGCTGGTTCTAAAATTGATGAAGTTGCGATTTTGTTCTATAATGATTTAGAAACTCAGAGCGACTCCGCGCAAAACGCCACCGCAACAGCTTTATACAACGGCGGTATGGTTTATGATTATTCCGCCCGCAAACAGAATCTTTTTGCTTGGTGGAGAATGGGAGAGAACAATCTTGCTTCTAACCCACTGACCGAGGGTGCAACTATTCCTCGCCACACACAATTGGATGACGAATCAGAACGGCCTCAATATGATCGACACCACTTAACTGTTTTACATGGTGGCCGCGCCAAGGCAGTTCAAAGAACTGGTTTAGGTAACACTGACCTTAAGAATTACTACGCGTTTAACCAAACCGATCCAGACAACCCCACGATTCCTTTTGGCCGCACTCCCGGCACCGTCAGCAATGCCAACAACCGAACTATTGACTGTAGTATAAACACTCCAAATCAACAATTAGCTTTTAATGGCTCAATGACCGGATGGGGGTGGGACTACTCTTTTGATTCTTATAAGTTGTATCCTTTTGGCTGGCTGGCAACAGAAGGGATTCCAACGGAAGTTTATCTTCTAGGACGAAATTATACTGATGGAAACACTCGCGGTATGGGTAGACTTCGTTATGACTACGGTAACGGAAAAAGCACCAACAGCTATGCTGCTCTCGCTGACACCGCTATTTTTACGGGCGTCTCAAACCACTATGGCCCCCTCGGACGTGACGATGACACTTCTCAAACAAGAGCGGTGACAAAAATAAAGTTTGGCGACGAAATGCCAGATCCAACTGATGATGACGCTGAGGTACTTCCAGTGACTGCAATAGTAGGTGACACACTGGTTCTTATAGTTAATCCAAGAGAAGTTGCTGGTGGCGGTGTCGCAAAGGATGGCAAATTCAGAGAGTTAAGAATCGAGTTTACAAGAGGCAGTGGCGCAGCCACATCTACTGCGTTTACAAACCCAACTTGGGCTTCTCGGCCAAACGCTAGAATAGCATACATTAATGTCAGCACGGCAACCACTATTCCGCTCATACTTGATGCGTTACAAGCCTTGTTGACGGATGTAAGTAATGATCATGGATTATCGCATGACCACGGGGCTCCGACTGGAGTCGTAAATCCTTGGAGTGTTACACATGATGACGCTACCAAGACGCTGACTATAACCGCTGACGACGGTGGAGGTGACGGAAAATGGGAGATCATTGGCAAGTACGAAGGTCAAGGTAATGACAAGAGGCGTGTTGATATTAGCTCAACCGTTGGCGCGAGCCACATCTCCAAGGCCTTGACTCGAGCCCCGGGCTTTGGATGGGTCCAGCAGAATGATTCTGACTTTACAAGAGGAGTATATACAAATACATTCCTTAATGGAACATCAGGAAGCCATGGCCTTATGCCAACAATGGTTGGCTCAACACCTGTGGTCAAGCCCTATTGGTATCATCTTGAAACCACTAATTACTCTCGCAACAGAGTAGGCGATTATAACACAAATATAGGAACCTCCGCAGGCAAGTTCAACATTGTAAACCCAGATTCAAAATATTCTTTTCGCTCGTTAACTAAATATACCGAGAATTATGCTCTATTAGATTCCGGTTCCATGGTTGAAATGGCTATTAAAAACACTCCCCAACTAGACTTCAACGACATTAGAATACACTCAGGCTCATTCCTTTCCGTCAATATGAGTGGTAGCACTACAAACTTCATATCTCCGCGTGCTCCTAAAGCTCTAATCGGTGGCACAACTGGTGCAAGCGCTCGCTTTGGGCCGGGTATTCTTCAAAACAGCTACAGTCAATTTGCTCAAACCATTGAGCAGGGCGCCGACAAGTTTATCGACCATCAATTTTCAGCCTCTGCTTGTTACTTTAGACGACATAGTTTAACAGCTTCGACGTCATTTGTGGCACCAAATAGTGGATTTCTGCAAAAGCTCAGCGCATCACAAGATGATAGTAACTACTCAACTGTTCTGCTTGGTGACATATCTGCTTCGCACCTTTTCTTAGGGTCTGCGAAATGGGAAGCTGGAGATTTTGCTGGTTATCACACCGATGAGGGCACCTTTGTGTTTAAGCCTAAAAAGCCTTTCTTTGATGATTACGGCAAATTCATAGAAGAAGCGAGACCTTTAATGAAAGATTATGGTGTTGTTCCTGAGTTTAGAATAAGCGATCATGTCACCAGTTACCTCACTAGAGGCGCTACAGAGCAAAAATTAGATTTCTTAAATATAACTGGTGGTTTGGCTTCTGCTGACACAAGCAACAAAAAAGATTTCTTTGAAAT
>MDSZ01222615.1_pt1 | contig 27758 bp, 22 predicted proteins | sample 811201 | NCBI WGS metagenome assembly MDSZ01 (sample SAMN05326647, study PRJNA326480) | marine metagenome | isolation source: seawater | place: Indian Ocean: North | collected 2010 | reverse complement strand
TGTTATGCTGGCAATTTTATTTCTCAAGGAACGTGTTAGCTTCACAAAACTCTCAGCCATGTGCATCGGCTTCCTAGGCGCTTTGATTATACTCAGGCCTGGCTTTGGTTTTACTGACGTAGGTGCATTATGGATAATAATTTCGGCACTTATATGGGGGGGCACATTAATCATAATTAAATTATTAGCGCGGACTGAAAGCAGCATGACTATAACTGCTTATATGGCCCTGTTGTTAGCGATTATGTCATTTCCAACAGCACTAATTTTTTGGCAAACCCCAACCATCTCCCAGTTCGCCTATCTTTTTATCATTGCTGCTTTAGGAACCTTAGGTCAGTACACACTTACCGAAGCGCTTGGAAGATCAGATGCACAGACGGTAATGCCATTGGACTTTATGCGGTTGATCTGGACTGCAATTCTCGGTTACGTGATGTTTAACGAGGTGCCTGATGCATTCGTTTGGTTCGGCGCAACGATGATATTTGCTAGCGCCACATACGTCGCAGTCGAAAAAAAAAGCAATAATATATAATTTTTTCGCCGATATATTGTGTTTAGATAAATTATTTTTATACAATACTTGTATTTATGTAAGTAAAATAAACTATTATATTTATATTTTAATCTATACTTTCATTATATATGTTTTTTATTAAAATAAATTATAAAGTTATTTATTAAATATTTTTAAATAGAAATAAAGAAGCTTGAAAATTTTCCCAAAATACCCCATTTTAATCTTATGGCAGACATAGGTTCATTGCAGAGTGCATCAAATTCCGTTAACGGGGTTAATTCTGCTTTCCGCGATAGTAACAATCAACGTACCAGAGGTCAGATTAACGGCGCACCCGACCGTCAAACCTACGATGGCATCCGAGTTACTGCAAAATACAGTGATCCGGACAGAGATAACGGGCTTCGCATGGTCAAGGGCGAGGAGCGACGTGCAGTCGAAACAGCCGATACTGAAGCATTAGTCGCAATGCAGTCGAGGAGGGCAGCAGCAGAAGCTCTTATGTCGCTTCAAGAAGTTGGCCAAGACCAACAGAATAATCCCGAAATTGCAAATGGTGGATCCGGTTCAGTCCAAGTCACAGAAGCATCAGATAGTAGTAAACAAGATTTATCGCTCGGAACCGCTGAAATTAATACAGTCGGCAACCAATCTAACTTACACTTTAGCAGTAACAATAACAGCTCTAATGGCAACGCTGAGATTACTTCGCCCGATGGCAAAACCACCGCGGGTAATTCTGGTGCGCCACCACGCGGTTCAGTTTTAGATATAATCGCTTGATCAAAGTCAATTTTTAATTGATGGCATTTGTGGTCATGCCTTCACGGCCCATACCCTGCCCAATTCTTTAACATTAATTTTTAAAGGTAAAAAATTTTATGCGCGTAGCTATCCTCGACGATTACTTTAATAAAGCTTTAGAATTTGCGGATTGGTCACAAGTCAATAAAAGAGCAGAAATTTCTGTCTTTAAAGAACACCTAAAAAATGAGCAAAATATAATAGAAGCTCTTCATGACTTTGAAATTATTGTTGGGATGCGTGAGCGGACTCCTTTTCCGCGCTCAACACTAAAACAACTTCCAAATCTTCAACTATTAATTACCACAGGAGCCCGAAATAAATCTTTCGATCTAGAAGCCGCTGCAGAATACGGTATTACCGTATGTTGTACAGGGGGAGTTGGATCCCCAACATCAGAACTTGCTTGGGGGCTTATTATAAGTTTGATGCGAGATATTCCCGGGCAGCTCGAATCTATGCGGAAGGGTGGATGGCAGACTAAACCAGGCTTTAATCTTGCTAATAAAACACTGGGTATCGTGGGTCTAGGACATTTAGGTGCGCGGATGGCAAAAGTTGGAATTGCCTTTGACATGAATGTAGAGGCGTGGAGCCAAAATTTAACTGACGAACGTGCGCATGAGATCGGCGTTGTAAAAGTTTCTAAAGAGCAACTATTTGCTCAGGCCGATATTATTACCATACATTACGGCATGAGTGAACGTAGCCGCGGCATGATCGGCGCCAAAGAGCTAGCGGCGATGAAAAAGAGTGCTTACATAGTAAATACCTCACGCGCTCCAATCATCGACCAAGATGCTTTGTATCTAGCACTTGAGACCAATCAAATCGCAGGAGCCGGACTGGATGTTTACATGTCCGAGCCGCTCGCAGCCACAGATAGGTTTAGAAAGCTTGCGAATGTTATTCTCACCCCTCACATCGGCTACGTTACAACTGAAAATCATGAAAAGCATTATGCGGACGTTATCGAAAATATTATACAGTTTCTTGATGACGAACCAATCAGGGTTTTAGCAGCACCAGATTAGATCGAAAAATCAACAAGCAATCGTCCCTTCACACTGCCATTTAAGATATCTGTTGCTGCTTTGGGCACATCGCTTAGCGAGATGATCTGTGTCAAAGTATCGAGCTTCTCCAAAGGAAGGTCACTGGCAATACGCTTCCACGTAGCGCAGCGCGCATCGTATGGCTGCACCACAGAGTCAATCCCTAAAAGGTTCACACCTCGCAACAAGAATGGAATGACCGTTGTGTCCAATTTGGAACCACCTGCAAGACCACAGGCAGCAACAGAACAGCCATATTTTAATTGAGACAGTACATTAGCCAGTGTATTTGCGCCAACAGTATCCACAACACCCGCCCAACGTTCACTGTTTAGTGGTGCTTTAGCGTCAACAGCCAATTCTTCTCTCGGTAATATCTCTGCGGCTCCTATGGATTCTAAGAACTCATGTTCATCAATTTTACCTGTGGAGGCGCAAACATCATAACCAAGATTAGAGAGTATAGCGATCGCAATTGAGCCAACACCACCTGACGCACCAGTTACCAAAACAGGTCCGTTACCCATCTTGAGGCCCTGCTTCTCTAGAGCCGAAATACACAACATCGAGGTGAAGCCGGCAGTACCGATTGCCATTGCATGTTTTGTTGATAATTTTTTTGGTAGAGGGACAAGCCAGTCTCCCTGAACCTTGACTTTCGCAGAATATCCACCCCAATAACGCTCTCCAACATGCCAGCCAGTCAGAATAACTTTGTCTCCAGCCTTATAACGGTCGTCATTTGAGATTTCGACAATGCCAGCAAGGTCAATACCGGGCACATGCGGATAATTCCGGACCAAGCGGCCAAGACCATTCACTACCATACCATCTTTGTAGTTAACGGTAGAATACTCAACTTTAATCATAACCTCGCCCTCTGGCAGGTCGTTTAAAGATAGATCAGTTATTTCATTAACAACTTCACCATTTTTCTCTTTCAATAACAGTGCTGGAAATGTTTCCTTGGACATATTGGTAGCTCCTATAAGCTAAAGGTTAAGTAAAAGTACTCTAGAAAATATATTTTCGGAACCATGGGAAACTTCTCATGCAAATTTCTAATGCCAAAGGATCAGTGTATAATCGTGAGTTGAAAATATGTGCCAGATAAGAGGTCTTTTTGGTTCCACGAAAGTCACAGAAAAGTCAGAAAAATGAAAAAAGAAGCAAGCCGGCTAGACGAATCGCATCAAAATCTTGCCCTTTTCTATGAGGGAAAACTTCGGGAGCTCTTACCACTCGTTATACTTAATTCAATGCTCTCACTAATCACATTTGGCATTTATAGATTTTGGGGCAAAACAAACATACGGCGCTATTTATGGAGCCGCATGTCTCTTTTGGGACAACCATTGGAATACAGCGGCACGGGCATGGAGTTATTCGTCGGCTTTCTTATCATAGTTTGTTTCTTGGTTCCGATCGGTTTTTGCAGTTTTTTATTACCGATAATTCTCTTAGGCTATGGGATTACATTCGGACCTGCATTAGCACAAGGATTCCTTGGGCTTTTATTTTTTTATCTTTCACACATCGCAGTTTATCGTGCCCAACGCTATCGATTAAGCCGAACCAGCTGGCGGGGTATTTGCCCCGAATTGAAAGGATCCTCTGTGACATACGCAAATCAAGCGACACTCTGCACGTTTTTGATGTTTATATCATTGGGTTTAGCCTACCCCTATATGCAAGTGAAGCTGCTTAAATATCGAATAGAGAATGCCGCCTTTGGTGGGGTTAGTTTCGAATTCGGCGCAAGTGTGCGTACTCTAATGCAAGCGTGGGTAATTTGTTTAAGCACCACAATTATTTTGGCGCTGCTTATATACACCGCGGTAGAGCCACACGTTTCAGCAGTGGTTGCATCCCTTTCTCAAGATGTGCAGCATATTCACTCGTTGGAATTTCTGCGTTACCTGTTAATACCGCTCATCTTCTTTTGTTTGCTGCCTATCACAACAGTTTGGTATAAAGCAGTCTCAATTCGCCATTTCTGCAGTTCAATAAAATTTGAAGGGATGTCCGCTCAATCGAACCTAACAACGTGGAATATTATCCAAATCTATCTTCCTTTATTCTTCTTTATGATTTTTGGCAGTTTAGTCTTACTCATGGTTGCCGTTTTTATGAGTAATGAGCTGGCAGGCCAAGCGTATACGATAATAATCTTTACTGCTTTTTATCTCTTTATGCCGATAATTCTAATGCATAGACACCTAACTAAAATATTTAACAGCCTGAGCCTTTCTGGCTCTTTTTCACCTGAGAAACTGTTCCAAAGCCAGCAGGATAAACCAAAATCGGGCGAAGGCCTTGCAGATGCGCTAAATATAGATGCTTTCTAAGATAACTGAAAAGAAACAGTTCAAAGCCCAATATAACGATGGTGTTACAGCCGCCGCATATCCCGCTGAAATTATTTTGACGGGGTTCGGGATTCAAATTGAGGGTAAGGGTTCTTTTCCAACTGCAGAATGGGCGTGGCGTGACATCGGATTAGCAGAAGAAATTGCTCATAATCGCCCTATTCGTATCCTTAATCGATCTATACTAGGAGCAAGGCTCACCATTGACGACCCAGCGGCCGGCGAAGTTTTGCGCAAAAATGCACGGAACCTGACACGGCCGCCTCAACCCATCAAGACCAAGATACTTTTGATCTCAGTCGGAATTTTGCTCACTTGTACAATAGGTTTTGCAACCTACGGACTTCCCCGGCTTGCTGGTCCATTGGCAGATATGATCCCAATGCATTGGGAAGAAGGACTTGGAGACCAAGTAATAAGCATAGTGACCGATATACTCGGGCCAGAGGCTCATTATTGTACTAATCCGAAAGGTATTGCCGCCCTTAGAAAGCTCAAATATCGTCTGGAGAAGACTATTGAAACACCATACAGCCTTAAAGTCCGAGTATTGAAAAGCGACACTGTCAATGCTTTTGCCGCTCCTGGCGGTAACGTGGTATTACTGAGTGGGCTCATAACAAAAGCCGACACTCCAGAAGAGGTTGCCGGTGTGCTGGCCCATGAGATAGGTCATGTAATAGAGCGCCACCCAACAAAAGCCCTAATCCATGCTCATGGATGGTCAATTCTTATAAGTGCTCTCACTGGATTTTCTGGTGCCACTGGAGATCTTGCATCTGGCATCGCACTCCAACTGGCAACCTCGTCGTATTCACGAAAGAACGAAGCAGATGCAGACACCCTAGCTACCAGCATGTTAACGAAGGCGGGTATTGATAATGCTGGTTTTGTAACTTTTTTTGAAAAGTTAAAATCAGAGGGAATGAAAAAAAATACTGGGATCTTTAAGTACTTTGCTTCTCACCCAAATTTGCAAGATCGAATTGACGCAATTCGGCCAAAATCCGTGCCAAGTTATAACCCAGCTTTAAGCAGCGCAGAATGGGACGCGTTACGAACAATTTGCGGGTGACAAAAGAGCTAATTTTGCCCACCACATCAAAAGCAAAATAAAGTTTTATATTTCGTCAGGTATCTAATCTCAGTTTATCGGGTCATTGAGAGTATCAATCTCTATATTTTACGCCAAACGCCACTTACCGAGAAGAACTCTGAACAAGAGTCGGTTACGATCTGTTACACCTAAAAATTAGCCCACTCCGGTTTTCGCGGAGTAATAATTGAGCCCTCGGAAACAAGCTTAATCTCTCCTGTTATTGCTCGTTCTAAGTATTCTAATCTCATCAGGGCAATTCCGAGTCCTGAGCGGGCACTGCGCATCTCTCCAACCTGCCGTTTATCGTAAAAAATAGCTGCCCCAAGTGAAGGCTCATGACCTTCAATATTTACAGGCACCATACGTCTCTTTAATAACCCACGGTATTTTGTCCGAGCAGTTAATTCCTGGCCCATATAGCAACCCTTCTCCCAATCAACCCCATTAAGTTCTTCAAAATTGCTCTCAAGCAAAATAGATTTTTCGACAATCATATCTCGGCTACCATCTGGGATACCAAGGCCAAGCCTGAATGTATCGTAGTTCTCAGCCGATACTTCTTCCAAATCTATTGATCCTAGTGCTGCCTTAGCGGATTTTTTCCCTAAAAAAGTTCTCACCCCCATATCAGCGAGCCGCGGATCAACAAAGGCGATACCATCGCGAAATGCTGCGACCTCTCCAGGATTTTCTGTTAGACCAAAACATTCACCAACTCCGGCGCCATAGACAGCAAGAACCACCATGCCTTCCTCCTTACCTAGATCTACCGAAGCTCGCAATTTGTATTTGCTCAATCGCCGCCCAAGATCCATCAAACGTGCTGCTTCGCAATCGAGCAAATACCGCCCTTCAAATTCTGTTATGAAAAAGTCATACAAATACTTACCTTGAGGAGTGAGTAATGCAGACCAGATAGCGCAATCTGGAGTTACACCATTAATATCGTTCGAAATTAGTCCCTGTAAAAAACTTGAACGATCTGCACCACCAACAGTGAGCAAACCTCTATCTTGAAGTATACTGAATGAAACCATTATTTCGTCCTAGCCATTTCACACAGGGGCATTTAACAATTGATCAAACTATAACACGAGGGTATTCCCTACTATAATCATCTGCAATGCGTATTCTATTCATAACCGCAAATAGACTTGGCGATGCCATATTATCCACGGGTTTGCTAGGTCACTTCGCTAACACGTATCCGAAAGCAGCGATCACAGTGGCTACGGGGCCAATCCCTGCGCCAATATTCTCCCGCGCTCCTGGCTTAGAGCGGTGCATCATTATGGAGAAAAAGCCTTTTTCTTCCCATTGGCTCACACTTTGGAAACAGGTTTTTACAACTCGTTGGGATATCATAGTAGATTTACGACGATCGGCGCTGGGTTATTTTCTAATGAACAGAAAACATCATTTGATTCCGAAACCAGATGACCAATGCCACCGGGTGAAATTCATAGCCCGTATCGTAGAACTTGAAGAAAAACCGCCGTCACCACGAATTTGGATCACTTCCCAGGAGCGCACAAAAGCTGTAACTTTACTACCGGATTGTGGGCCTATCCTCGCGGTTGCACCAGCAGCAAACTGGCGTGGCAAGCAATGGCGTGCAGAAAACTTCGCAGCCTTGGTATCCCGAATTATTGCACAGGACGGTTTACTTCCTAGGGCAGCGGTAGCAGTTTTAGGTTCGGCAGATGAACGTCAACAGGCAGACCCAGTTCTGGCAGCACTCCCATCTGACCAGCGCATCGATCTAGTTGGGACCACCAGCTTGTTGACTTTAGCGGCATGTCTGGAACGATGTTCGCTTTTTGTAGGAAATGACTCAGGATTAATGCATATGGCGGCTGCGACTGGAATACCAACTCTCGGACTTTTTGGGCCTAGTCGCGAAACGCTCTATGGCCCCTGGGGCAGTCACTGTAGATGGGTTAGAACCCCACAGAGTTTTGAGGAACTTACCGGAACTTCTGGTTACAATCATCGCACAACAGATACTTTAATGGATGGATTGCATGTAAACGTGGTTGAAGATGCTCTTGTGAAATTATGGAGTCAAGTGAAAGTGATGCAAAATGGATAATGCTAAGCAAAAAAGCATCTCTGCTTTGGTTGTTGCTCACAATGAAGAAACACAGCTTGCTGAATGCCTCAAACGACTATCATTCGCGGATCAGCTGGTGGTTGTACTTGATAAGTGCACCGACGATTCCAAACTTATCGCATCCAGTTTCACAGAGCACCTTATTGAGGGTAACTGGGACTTGGAAGGTGATAGAAGAAACGCGGGGATTCAAGCTTGCGATAGTGATTGGATTCTGGAGGTTGATAGCGATGAAAGAGTCTCTACCCTACTTGCTGATGAGATAAAGGAGGCAATTGAACACACGGAAGCAGGATATTTCCTCATTCCATTTGACAATTATATAGGTGAGACGAGGGTTCGCTATGGCTGGGGAGCTTCATGGGGCGTCAGCGCTGCACCGAGGTTGTTTCGAAAAGGGCACAAGCGTTGGGGATCCCAGCGCATCCACCCCTCACTTGAATTAAAAGGCCCTAAAAAAGAACTTGAAAATCGTATGGTCCATTTCGTAGATAAAAATATTTCAGACATGATTCAACGGCTTGACCGTTACACCACAGCTAGAGCCGCAGATCTTCGATCATCCTGTAACATAGGATCATTCGGCCATAACATCAGACGTATGTTTTCCAGGTTTTGGAAATGTTACGTAAGCCGGCAAGGCTACAGAGAAGGCCCCTACGGCTTCCTCAACGCTTTATTCGCAGGCCTCTATCCAGTACTCTCGTACTTAAAAGCACGATTGGAAAAGAGTTGATACGCATTCTGCACGCTATGGCAGGGGCCCGCGTTGGTGGTGCGGAAGAGTTTTTCGCACGACTTCTGCCAGCACTGGCTCAAACTGGAGTGAGTCAAACAGCCGCCATTAGAACCAATGGCAAACGTGAAAGAATTTTAAAAGACGCAGGAATACCGTTCGAAATTTATCGCTTTGGTGGCATTTTTGATTGGACAACAAGAAGGCAGCTCAAGCTACAGGCCGACGAATATGCACCGGATGTCATTTTTGCCTGGATGAGCCGTGCCGCTAATTTTTGCACTCCGGGAAAATATTTAATCATTGGCCGCCTCGGAGGCTACTATGATCTCAAATATTATAATAAGTGTGATCACTTAGTCGCCAACACTGAACATATTTGTCAATATATTGCAGGTTTGGGTTGGCCAGAAAGCCAGATTCATTATTTGCCAAATTTCGTTGACGGGACACCTGGAGAAGCCATCGATCGATCAATGATGAATACGCCATCCGATGTACCACTGCTACTCGCGCTGGGGCGATTGCACTCAAATAAAGCCTTTGATGTATTATTGGAAGCTTTGGTCTCGGTGCCTCGTGCTTATTTATGGATTGCTGGAGAGGGACCAGAACAACAAGCACTAAAGAACTTGGCTAAACAGTTGGGCATTTCTGCCCGCGTAAAATTTCTTGGCTGGCGTTCTGATACAAATAACTTACTTGCTAGTTGTGATTTGCTAGTCTGCTCATCGCGCGTTGAGCCTCTCGGCAATGTTGTACTGGAGGCATGGGCTCAGAAAAAACCAGTCGTAGCCACCGAGGCGACTGGCCCCAAGGCTCTCATACAAACAGGACTCAATGGGCTCTTGAGCCCCCTCAATAACGCATCTGCGCTATCTACTTCGATTCAGTCGGTGCTCTCCTCAGAGGATCACGCGACCGAGCTGGCTGAACAAGGTTTCCGAACATATGATAAAAATTTTACTGAAGAGCGAGTTACCTCGCTCTACCGCAACTTTTTTACAGTGGTTACAAGATAATGTGTGGAATTGCTGGCTTGATGACATTCAGTGGCAAACCCCCAGCCAAATCGGTACTGGATGCGTTTGCGTCAGCACTTGCCCATCGAGGCCCTGACGGCGAAGGCCGCCATGTCGTAGGCAATGTTGGTATGGTGCAACGGCGGCTTGCTATCATAGACCTAGAAACAGGTGATCAGCCACTTTACGACTCTGCTGGCACAGCTCTTATCGCAAATGGTGAAGTATATAATTATCTTGAACTACGGGAAGAGTTCGGCCCAAAGGTTTTTAAAACGCGTTCCGATTGTGAACCACCATTATTACTTTACCATCGCGATGGAATAGATTTTGCGCGCAATTTACGTGGCATGTACTCGATAGCCCTTCACGACCCTGCGCAAGAGAAATTAGTTTTAACGCGCGATCCATTTGGAATTAAACCGCTTTATTATGCCGAGACACAAAAGGGGTTTGCTTTTGCGTCAGAACCACAAGCTTTTTTTGCTGCAGGATTACTTACCCCTGAAATTGATGAAAACCGTTTGGATGAATTACTCCAAATGCAGTTTACCTGCGGTGATTCTACTATTTATAAGGGTGTTGAGAGAGTTAAACCGGGAGAGACACTCGTCATTCGGAGGGGTAGAATAATAGAGCGCACTTATCTTCCACCCCTACCTGATGGGCCCACCACCGATCAGCCGATAGGAGACGCTATTGAGGCGCTTGATGCGGTCCTAGAGGAAAGTGTTTCTGTTCATCAACGCTCTGATGTACCATACGGCTTATTCTTATCGGGGGGAATTGATTCCTCCGCAATTCTCGCTCTAATGGCCAAACTTAATGAAAAACCGGTGCAGACATTCACCATCGGCTTTACATTTTCTGGAGTTTCGGATGAACGTGAACACGCGCGTGAGCTTGCTGACTCAGTTGGCTCGATCCACACTGAAGTTGCTTTTAGCGAGGCAGATTTTTGGAGAAGTCTTCCAACGATAGCGGCTGCTATGGATGACCCGGCAGCAGACTATGCAATTTTACCTACTTGGAAATTAGCAAGTGTCGCTTCCCAAGAATTAAAGGTAGTTCTATCCGGAGAGGGAGGCGACGAACTATTTGCGGGTTATGGACGCTATCGCCGACTGCTGCGACCTTGGTGGCGTGGCGGGCGAACAATTCGTGAGCGCGGCACTTTTGATAGACTTAAAGTTCTTAGAAAGGCTCCTCATGCGTGGAGAGACTCCATCGCGTCTATGGAAGCAAGTGGATCAACAAGCCCCCGCAGCAAACTTCAAATTGCACAGGCCACAGACTGTCGCGATTGGCTGCCCAATGATCTCCTTACAAAACTTGATCGTTGCTTGATGTCGCATGGACTGGAGGGACGTACACCATTTCTCGACCAAAAAGTAGCAGCGATGGTTTTCTTGCTCAAAGACTCATTGAAGATCTCAAATGGGCGGGGGAAGTGGATTTTGCGCCAATGGTTAAGCAAAATTTTACCCCAGGCCGAACCATTTTCACGTAAAAGGGGTTTCACCGTACCCGTAGCTTATTGGATAAGCTCACGCGGTGAAAAACTTGGACCGCTTGTAGCAAGGCTGCCTGCAATTCAGCGAATCTGCAATCCAACCGAAGTCATACGCATATTTAAGTCCAACGATAAACATGCAGGTTTTGCAGCTTGGACGCTTTTATTCTATGCACTCTGGCATAGGCGGCACGTAGAGGGCTTTCGGCCTGATGGGGATGTGTTTGAAGTACTCTCTGCAGATACCCAGCTATGATTCAATACAACTATTATGCCGTATTTATGGAACTCTTCTCTGATTATAGCTGGGACATATCTTGTTCATTTTCTACTTCTGCAAAATAGCAGCTTGGGCCGAAGCCAGCCGTGCTATGGGAACTCTGAAAGGTGAACACGATACGTAATCTAGACCAATCTCTGCGCAAAACTGTATTGATGACGGGTCTCCTCCGTGTTCACCGCATATGCCAAGCTTTATATCAGGCCTAACAGACCTTCCCCGTTCAGCAGCCATGCGCACTAATTCCCCAACACCCTCTGTATCCAAAGTTACAAATGGATCAACTGAGAACACACCCTGCTCCTCGTACTCCTGGCTAAATGAGCCAGCATCATCACGACTGAGACCAAACGCAGTTTGTGTCAAATCATTGGTTCCAAAGCTGAAAAAACTCGCATTCTTAGCTATTTCAGACGCACATAATGCTGCTCGAGGTAATTCAATCATCGTTCCGACCATATATTTAAGAGTATCACCTGTTTCTTCCTCAATATCATTAGCAACCCTATCTATCACTTTTTTGATAATCTCAATTTCTCTACCGGTTGCCACTAGCGGCACCATAATTTCTAATTGCACTACTTCGCCAAGCTCATCTTTAACACTTAAAGCGGCTTCAAAAATTGCACGCGCTTGCATCTCTGAAATTTCAGGATAGGTGACCCCTAAGCGACACCCTCGATGCCCCAACATAGGATTAGCTTCTTCTAACTGAGCGGCTCGACGGCGAACGTCATCGGCCGCAACACCTGCAGCCTCTGCAACTTCTCTAATCTCTTCATCGGTTTTAGGTAAAAACTCATGCAACGGGGGATCAAGCAGCCGGATTGTTATGGGCAAGCCTTTCATAATACGAAAAATATCTTGAAAATCTGCCTTTTGCATAGGAAGTAGTTTACCAAGAGCAGCACGACGTTGCTCAAGATTATTGCTGACTATCATCTCACGCATAGCAATTATACGATCTGATTCAAAGAACATGTGCTCAGTTCTGCAAAGGCCAACACCTTCCGCTCCAAATTCGCGAGCTATACGACACTCTGTCGGTGTTTCCGCATTGGTTCTGACTTTGAGACAGCGAATATCGTCAGCCCATTTCATAAGGCGTTGAAAATTATCAGACATTTCTGGTTGGATTGTAGCAACGCGTCCAACCATCACGTCACCACTAGCTCCATCCAACGTAATCTCTTCACCTTCCTCAATCACAACATCACGGGCGGTAATAGTTTTAGCTTTATAATCAACTCGCAGTTCACCCGCGCCAGCCACACAGGGCCTCCCCATCCCACGCGCAACAACAGCCGCGTGACTTGTCATACCCCCCCGAGTTGTTAAGATACCAACAGCGGCATGCATACCGTGGATATCCTCCGGACTTGTTTCAATTCGCACAAGAATAACTTGCTCGCCTCTTGCCGATATCCGTTCAGCCTCATCAGCATCGAAAACGACCTTACCAGATGCCGCGCCCGGTGATGCCGGAAGGCCACGTGCAACTATTTCTCTATTTGCATCTGGATCAAGAGTGGGATGTAAGAGTTGGTCTAGTGATGATGGCTCGATTCGTGATACAGCTGTCTGACTACTGATTAACCCTTCATCCACCATATCAACAGCTATTTTCAAAGCGGCAGCCGTTGTCCTTTTACCAGCCCGAGTTTGGAGCATATACAGCTTCCCTTGCTGCACCGTAAATTCTATGTCCTGCATGTCAGTATAATGTTGTTCAAGAGTTCTACGAATACCTTTGAGTTGGTCGAAAACTTTTGGCATGACCTCCTCCATGCTTGGCAAGCCGGACTCATTTGATTCCCTGCCCTCTTTTGTCAAATGTTGTGGTGTCCGAATGCCGGCAACAACGTCCTCGCCCTGAGCGTTAACAAGATATTCGCCGTAAAATATATTTTCGCCCGTTGACGGATCGCGAGTAAAGGCGACCCCAGTTGCACAATTTTCCCCCATATTGCCGAAAACCATCGCCTGAATATTGACCGCAGTGCCCCAATCCTCGGGAATATCATTGAGTTTACGGTATGTGACTGCACGTGGAACCATCCAACTTGAAAAAACAGCTCCAATCGCGCCCCAAAGCTGTTCCACTGGATCTTGAGGAAAAGGTTTGCCAGTCACACTAGAAACTTTTTCTTCATATGCATCTATTAAGGACTTCAAATCATCTGACGACAATTCTGTATCGAGGGTTACTCCGGCCTCATCTTTTTTTAAATCTAAAATCTCTTCGAAATTGTAATGGTCAATGCCGAGGACGACATCACCATACATTTGAATAAATCGGCGATAACTATCGTAGGCAAATCGAGCATCATCACTTTTCTGAGCCAGGCCCTCTACAGTAATTTTATTAAGGCCGAGATTTAATACGGTATCCATCATGCCTGGCATCGAGACCCGGGCACCTGATCTTACCGATACCAGTAATGGGTTTTGTGGGTCACCAAATTTGCAGCCCACCTCGGATTCAATCAAGCATAATGCTTCATTAACCTGCTGCTTCAAAGTGTCTGGATAGGCATTATCATTCAAATAAAAATGTGTGCAAACTTCTGTGGTAATCGAAAATCCTGGAGGTACCGGCAACCCAAGCTTGGACATCTCAGCCAAGTTCGCTCCTTTACCGCCAAGTAAATCACGCATACTAGCATCGCCCGCAGTTTCACTTGCACCGAAACTGTAAACCCATCTATTCATCCAAATTACCCCCCAATTTGTTTGAAATCAGCAACAGCACGCGTAGTTTGACGAATCCCTGAAAGCAACTTTAAGCGATTGGTACGTAATGCTGTGTCATTCGTATTGACTGTGACATTATTGAAAAAATTATCAACAGGTGTGCGCAATGCTGCCATCGCGCGCATAGCCGAAACATAGTCTTCTTTAGATAGTGCAGCGTCGGTGTCATCTCTCGCCTTTACTAGGGCCGCTGCGAGTTCTTTTTCCTCGTCTTGCACGAAAGCCGTTGCATCTATGTCCGCACTAAATTCTCTACCATCTCTTTTTTCCTCGATTGTGAGAATATTAGCGGCTCTATTAAAAGCGACCAACAAATTTTCTCCATCATCACTATTAACGAATTCAGCAAGTGCATCAACTCGTCTAAGTAATCGGACCAAATCGTCTTCGTCCCCGAGTGCAAAAATGGCTGAGATGAGATCGTGGCGGACGCCTTCCTCCCGCAGGTGCACCTTCAATCGATCTACGAAAAAACTCAGTAAATCATGTGCTACAGTGAATATCTCACAATTTATATTTTGCGCTTTGAGCGCTGCAACAAAAACTGGACGTAATGGTATCCTCAATTCATTTTCAACGATGAGTCGAATGGTTCCGAGCGCAGCTCGTCGGAGTGCATATGGGTCCTTCGATCCAGTGGGCTTGTCATCAATGGCCCAGAAACCCGCTAAAGTATCAAGTCTATCTGCTAACCCTACAGTGATAGAGACCGGCGCCGAAGGACAAGTGTCACCACGCCCCTGTGGACGATAGTGATTGGCTATGGCTTCAGCAACTTGATCGCTTTCCCCGTCATTAAGCGCATAGTATCGACCCATTTTTCCTTGCAATTCCGGAAATTCACCGACCATTTGAGTAACAAGATCGGTTTTACAAAGACGTATGGCATTTTTTATATCTGAAGCGTTTGCTGCACCGAAATGTAGTGCCAATACGTCTGCAAGATGTTGCATGCGTTCAACTTTTTCAGTCAATGACCCAAGCTTATCATGAAAAGTAATCTCACTAAGCGCTGGGACGCGACTAGCAAGTGTGTTTTCCCGGTCCTTGTCCCAAAAAAAACATGCATCTGACAGTCTAGCCCTTAGAACACGCTCATTACCTGTAATTATTCCGCGTCCTTGATCTTTGGTCATGATATTGGCAACCGTAGCAAAATGGGGTGCAAGGTCACCTGAAGATGTCTCAAAAAGAAAATACTTTAGGTGTGTTCTGATAGCTGTTGTGAGAACTTCAGGCGGCAAAGACATAAATGCAGTATCAATATCACCGATCAGTGGAACAGGCCATTCCACAAGGCCAGCAACCTCCGACAGGAGTTGATTGTCCTCTTTGACATGTAAACCAGCTTTTCTAGCAAGCTCGGATAATTGTTTTTTTATCTTCCTTTTGCGTTCGTCAGGATCGAGGATAACGAATCCATCTTTAAGTTTTTCGCAGTAATCGTCAAAGCCTTTTACCTCAAAAGAATCAGGAGCCATAAAACGATGGCCGGAGGTGACCGTTCCAAAAGGTATTTTCTCCCCCTGCAAATCAAGTGCACCTTTGACTGGGATTCCATTAAATAAAGCCATTAATGAATGAATAGGGCGAACCCAACGGAATAAATTTTCACCCCATCGCATTGACTTCGGCCATGTAATACGCTCTATCGAATCAGTTATTAATTTTGGCAAAATATCAATTGTAGGAAGGCCTCCTTGTTCCAAGATGGCGAACAAAAATGTACCTTTTTCCGTTTCACGCTGTTCGCATTCTTCAACAGTTTGAATACCATTGCTACTGAGAAAACCATCAATAGCCCGTTTTGGTGCATCAATGCGTGGCCCGCGTCGTTCTTCACGAATATCCGGCTGGGTTTCGAGCATGCCATCTACCATAACAGTTAAGCGCCGAGGTGTTACGTAAGCCTCAATACAAGTAAACTCTAAACCATGGTCTTTAAGACCACGGCAGATTGACTGCTTCAAATCTTCACAAGCTTTGCTCTGCATCCTAGACGGTATTTCTTGGCAAAGAATTTCCAGAAGCAGTTCAGCCATCGACCAGGTGCCCCTGGTCAATCAACCAGCTTCTACAACACGCTTTTGCGAGCGAACGCACTCGCAAAATATAAGATTGCCTCTCTGTAACGCTAATCACACCGCGAGCATCGAGCAAATTGAATGTATGGCTTGCCTTTAAACAATGATCGTAAGCAGGCAGTGGTAATTCTCGTGCAGTCAAACTTTTACATTCTTTTTCGGCGTCACAGAAATGCTGCAATAATATTTCAGTGTTCGCACACTCAAAATTATAAGTGGAATATTGCTTTTCCGCCGTCCGAAAAATATCTCCATAACGCACCCCCTCTCCGTTGAAATCAAGGCTATATACATTCTCAATCCCTTGAACATGCATAGCCAATCGTTCAAGCCCATATGTGATTTCTGTACAAACAGGCTTACAGTCAAAACCGCCTACCTGCTGGAAATAAGTAAATTGGCTCACCTCCATTCCATCACACCATATTTCCCATCCAAGACCCCATGCACCCAGCGTTGGACTCTCCCAGTCGTCCTCAACAAACCGAATATCGTGTTGATTTGTATCGATGCCAATTGCCGATAGACTTTCTAAATATAGCTCCTGACTTTCAATCGGCGAGGGTTTCAGTATCACTTGATACTGGTAATAGTGCTGCAACCGGTTGGGATTGTCTCCATATCGGCCGTCGGTTGGCCGGCGGGAAGGCTGAACATAAACTACTTTCCAAGGCTCTGGTCCTAATGCACGCAGTGTCGTCGCAGGATGAAATGTGCCTGCCCCAACTTCCATATCGTAAGGCTGCAAAATTACACAACCCTTGGATGCCCAAAATTCATGGAGTTTAAGGATAAGAGTTTGAAAAGAATTTTCCTGGGACATTTATAAAGCCATACTCTAGAGAATTACCTTGTGGCAAGGCATTTGGTAACCCAATTTAGACCCCCAAAAAATAAGGGTAAATACAGCATTGACCAATGAGTGCCATATCAATCACAATGATATCATTAAAGCTAGCATGCACACGAACCCAGCCCAAACCCAACATTTTTTATCTTTCTAGGATAACGCAACTTGCTATTGTTTGATTTCTAGTATTTACCATATGCTTTTTTTTTCGGCCAAGCCTCACGAAGCTAACTATCGCTTAAAACAATAAACAACTAGAGACCATATCTACTCCACAGCGCCCGCTCTTCGAGCGCCAGCAGCAATTCGTCTGCCCACCCCGTAGCATTTTTCCTAATGCCAAAGCGCTTTGCTAGGAAGCTTTTTTTCTCCTCAATTAAACTAAAACGAACATCTTCTCCATATTTCTTTTTGAGTATACTTCGCATTTCGCCAACACCGTCTATTAAACCAAGTTCAACAGCCTTTAAACCACTCCAAAAATCGCCGTTGAATATGACACGTGACGTACCCTTGAGTCTTTTGCCACGACGCTGGCGCACATATTCCTTAAATTGTTCATGCAGATCTTTTTGAAGCACTCGCAAATATTTCACGTCATTCTCATTCTCCGGAAGGAAAGGATCGAGCCGACGCTTGTTTTTTCCGGCCGTATAAACGCGTCGCTCAATACCTATGCGTTTAATAAATTTATCAAATCCAAAGCTGGCTGTGATAACACCGATAGACCCGACTACCGAAGCACCATTTGCATATATCTCATCAGCTGCACAAGCGAGCCAATATCCTCCGGATGCCGCAACATCGTCACAGAAAGCGTACACCTTTACCTTCTTTTGTTTTGCTAAGGCTTGAACATATTCTGCAATTAACGCTGATTGAACCGGAGATCCGCCTGGGGAATTTATACTAAGTGCAACAGCTCGGAGCCTCGGCACCTCAAAAGCTGCTTCAATTGTGCTTTCAAGGTCAGCCAAAGTTAGGCCATTCCTGCGACCCACACCACCCTCACCTATAATCCCTGAAAGACGTAATACCGCAATCTGTGGACAACGCCTGAAGTAACCAAAAAAGGACCTACCAACTGACTTTCTTTTCGATTTTTTTCTCATAGCTTTTTGTTTTTTTTCCATATCGATCCACCTAATGCTATTAAAATCCTTCGGCAAGTGCCCCAAAGAATAAACCCAGAATTAAGTTGCAGGGAATCTCTACAAAGCCAACGCAGAACCGCGTTCAAGTATATTTGCTGCCGCCACCGTGAAGGAACCATTAATATCATGTAAAACCAAACCGCGGGCAATACGTGCAGGGCTCTTTACGCCTTTGCGCGCCTGCACCAAAACACGCTTAGCGTCTTGGCCTTTCTCTTGTACTGAAGGCCATAATGGAAATATCGTTATACCGCCAAACCCAACCTTCAATAAAGCGATTAAATCGTCTATCCGGCCTGCATCGTAAATAACGTTGAAAGTACCCTTCGGTTTTAGCAACTTACGAGCAACGGATACCCAATCCGCTAATTTCGCGCTGCCCTCGACATGGCTACCCCACCTCATCGGATGCATTTTTGGATCAGCCCGCTCCTCCTCAACAAAGGGTGGATTAGCCATCACATGGTAAAAACTACAAGGTGTCAATGTCTTATGAAGAAGTATTATATCCTCGTTGATAATTCTGATTCGTCCGGTAAAGTGATTTTTGGCAACGTTGTCTGAAGCCAATCTTGCCAATTCCGATTGCTTTTCAACCGCAGTCACTGAACTGTCTGCAACCCGAGATGCGTAACATAACGTGGCAGTCCCCACACCACATCCCAATTCGAGCACCTGCCCCGATGCACTACTTGGAACAGCAGCGGCCAGTATAATGGGTTCAATGCCTGCGCGAAAACCTTCTTTCGGCTGGCAAAGCAAGAGACGGCCGCCTAAAATATAATCCGGTATCGGTCCAGATGCCCGTTCTCGCTCAGCCATCTCAATCAATTCCCGGGCTTGTCCAAATTCACTGTCGGCTACCATCAATCTCCTTGAGATCGCACCCGCAGATCCCTCTAAGACGCTCATATGTTCGTCTAAGGTGAAAAGCTTAATCCCGGAATCCGCGAGAATTCTGGTAACCCATGAGATGTAAACAACATCATTGGTGCGCAATATTTCCCGCATGTGTTTTGCTCCTTTACAAGCATTTAGTGAGACAATTCGTCTAGCTTGACCGTGAGGAAAGGTACTCTATGTTGGTGTGGTTTACACTTAGACAATATGCTTCTAGTGAAAGGCAAGATTAGTTGGGAAATATCATAAACCTCGGCATCACGCGAAAACCGTTGTCGGACACTCCATCTCTCGAGTCCATTCTTGCTCTTTTGGGTGATGACTTACATCGTGTCAATCAATTGATAGTTGAAAGCATGCACAGCCCCGTCTCTCTCATTCCCCAGCTTGCTGGACACATTGTTGCATCAGGTGGTAAGCGCCTAAGGCCACTTTTAACCCTTGCGGCGGCAAATCTATGCGGTTATCAGGGAGATCGCCACATCGGACTTGCAACATGTGTTGAGTTTATTCACACCGCAACATTACTACATGATGATGTCGTAGATGAGTCTCGGTTGAGGAGAGGAAAAGACAGCGCTAATGCCGTTTGGGGCAATCAATCTTCCGTGCTTGTTGGGGATTTTCTTTTTTCGCGTGCATTCCAGATAATGGTTAGTGATGGGTCTTTGAGAGTATTGAAAATACTTTCTAACGCTTCTGCGGTTATTGCTGAGGGGGAGGTCATGCAGCTAATGACCACCAATGACACTGAAACCAGTGAAGAGGCTTACCTCAGAGTGATCCGAGCAAAAACGGCAACCCTTTTCGCTGCGGCAGCAAGTGTTGGTGCCGTTGTAGCCGAACGTCCTACGGCGGAGGAGCAGGCTTTAGAGAGCTTTGGAATGAATTTAGGTATTGCATTTCAACTTATAGATGACGTCCTTGATTATGCTGCAGAAGAAGACGACCTTGGAAAAACAATTGGCGACGACTTTCGTGAGGGGAAAATTACGCTACCAGTTATTCTGGCTTGGCGACGAGGAAATGTTGAGGAACGTTTATTTTGGCAGCGCACATTGGAAGAGCTAAATCAGACAGAACAAGACCTAACATATGCAAAAACACTTATGAATAAGCATAATTCACTGCTGGACACTGTTGACCGTGCGCGCCACTACGGTGCTATTGCTCGTGATTCTCTTGGAATTTTTCATGATTGTCCGATAAAGGATGCGTTATTAGAAATGGTCAACTTCGCAGTACATCGTCTGAATTGAATAGTTTTAGGTTTTCTTCATAAACCTAACCTCTCTCTGAAATATATAGAGCCCGCTTCCCACGACTACAATGGCACCAGCAAGCATAGTGAGGCTGGGTATGTCTCCGAATATCAAATAACCGAACAGCGTTGCGAAAATCAGTGAGAAATATCGAAAAGGCACAACCACAACAGCCTCAGCTAATAGGAAAGCCGTGACCATAAAATACTGCCCGACCCCCTGCAGAATTCCCGTCATTGCAAGAAGCCAAAACTCTCGTGTCGTCGGCATACGCCATTCCCCAATGCCGGGGATTAGATAGCCGATGGGCCAGCTTGCCAAACCACTCAAAAGTATGCATCCAGTCGAGACTAGCATGATAGCACTAGTTGATTCGCGCCCCGACATCGCACGAGTAATTATATCGCGTACAGATAAACAAAAAGTTGCACCTAGTGCTAACAAAGCCGAAACAGCAAATGGATTACTACCGGGACGAACCATTAATAATACACCTATAAACCCCACAAAAACTGCAGACCATCGCCGCCAGCCGACATCCTCACCAAGTGCAAAGGGCGCCATGGCAGTTATAAAAATAGGAGAAGCAAAAAGAATTGCTATCGCATCAGCAAGTGGCAAATGTCGGGTAGCGGCCAGAAATAGATAGGTCGTCACAATTACACACGCTGCACGACATAACTGAGATCTCCAACTATAAACCCGGAGAGTGGAGAAACCGCCGCGCCAACCGATAATAATTAAAATTGGGACGAAAACAAAACAGGCTCTGAAAAAAATTATTTCGCCAATTACCAATGTGCCAGCCAAAAGTTTTGCCAATCCATCGGTGAAAGATAGTATCGCTCCTGATATCACTAAGAATAAAATTCCTCGCAGCTGGGACGATAAAACAGGCATTGCGGTGCGACCATATTTGAAAAATTTTTCTTTCATACTAACTCAACACCACAACGCAATAATGTCTTTTACACCTGCATAATTTTTGCGCGGACGTGAGACGAGATCATATCTATTAAGAATATTGTCGCGAAAATTACAATTATTATTGCGGAGACACGATCGTATTCAAACATGCGAAACGCAGACTGTAATTCATATCCAATACCCCCCGCACCAACTATCCCAAGCATCGTTGCCATACGGATATTACGATCAAGGATATAGAGATTATGACCAATGAACGCCGGCATAACTTGGGGAGCGACAGCAAAAGCAAGGACTTGGCCCTTCGATGCTCCCATTGAGTCAAGTGCTTGTATAGGATTTTCATCTATATGTTCGATAGCCTCAGCGTAAAATTTGGCTAGAAACCCCATTGTATGGAAACCGAGGGCTATTACTCCTGGCATTGCACCGAAACCAATTGCAATAACCAGTATCATTGCCATAATAAATTCAGGTATGGCACGAAAAAAAACCGTTACAGTGCGCGCAACGAAGTATAGGAAATAGTTCGGTGCAATATTGCGGGCAGACAATAAGCCTATGGGAATAGAGAGTATTATGGCCAGTAGCGTCCCTAGCATTGCTATCTCGACAGTTTCAACCATTGCGCTCATGAGCTCTCTAAAGTTTGAGAAATCAGGCGGTAACATTCTGCCTAAGACGTCAGAAATATACATAATTGATTGACTAATTAACTGAGCAAGATCGACCTCCAAATCTATAAAAACCAGAGCATAGACTGATATGAATGCAAAAATCCCCACAATTGTGCGCCACCCCCACTGAGGTCGTAAGCGTTTTTTGAGGTGATTTCGATGACTTTCAACGGGATCAACGTAACGGTCGATAAGCCCTCCGTACCCACCTACTTGAAAATGGTTATGAGCATCAAGGACTAATTCTTTGAGTCTTTGTTTCAAATGGGAAGGCAGCTTGCTGGTATAAACCAGTGGAGCACCAGGTATATTTGTAGACTGGTGGATTATTCGAAACTCACTGGGACTTACTGAACCATCAACTACCATCGCCTCAAGATTAATAGAACTCACTGCCGCAACATCGACCTCTCCGTCCATGACGGCTCGGATTGCGGTATCGTGATTGTCCATTGTGACGACCTCAGCAAAGGCGCTCTCATTACCAAGATCGATACCAATTTCAGCAAGTTCGCGACGGGGCACCTCTCGACCACTTGTGGAAAATTCATCTCCGACTCCAATAATGGAATTTCTTACATCAGCGAGCATGTGCATTTTACTGGTCGACTTTACAATAAAGAGTGAATGATAATTCGGGCTATTTTTACCCTTGGGTATGCCCACGGCAAATGCCTCTACCGTACCATCACGACCCGCAGCTTCCCTTAATGCATAGGGACCTAGCCAGCCTATCTGTGCGGATCCATTGCAAAGCATTTCGATCGCTTCCGCATAATCACTACACCGTTTTGAAAGGATGGAAACCCCAGTTTCTTTAGACAAATAATCAACCAACGTTCCAAGATCGAGACCACCGGGATGGTCACTGGCAGGAGCAATTGCCAAAGTCAATGTTGTGCCTGAGTCTTGAACGCATTTATTCACTTTAATCACTATTTTTTATCGCTAGCATGTTCGAAAAAAAGGCCACGATCATGCCCGCGATATATATTTCTTATATAAGCCTGATCGATATCGGCAGTTGCTTTGTCTAGAACAACACGACCACCAGATAAACCAATAATGCGGTCAGAGTATGTAAGCGCCAACTCGACTTGGTGAAGATTACAAATCACCGTTATAGAGTTTTCCCTAGCAATATCACGAAGCAGCATCATGATTGACGTTGAAATCATGGGATCGAGGCTCGCAACTGGTTCATCTGCTAATAAAAGAACCGGTTTTTTAATAATGGATCTAGCTATACCTACCCTTTGTTTTTGACCTCCAGAAAGTTGGTCGACCCTAAAATAAGCCTTATCCAGCAATCCCACTCGCTCAAGGCAATCAAGCGCCTTAAGCTTCTGTTCACGACTAAAAAGGTATAGCATCGACAAAAATTTGTTGCTTGTACCCAGCAACCCAGTCAATACATTGTTAATAACTGAAAGGTTTTCAACCAGGTTGAAATCCTGAAAAACCATTCCAATGTGCCGTCGCAATTTTGGTAGATTTACTGCTGTGAGGGGTTGATTACGGAATTTTATGGTTCCGGTGTCAGCTGTTACAAGACCATTAATGCTTCGCAATAATGTTGTCTTTCCTGAACCGCTGGGACCAAGGACGACAACAAAATCACCCGCCTGCACCGACAAGTTCACACCACGTAAGGCAAGGGTGCCGTTTCCAAAGGTCTTTTGCAATCCAGCAATCTCAAGTACCATTTCTTACAATAGCTCCAATATGTCAAAATGCTGAAATTTGTTTAATCTTTGGTCTCGGATAATACCCTGTCAATTTCACGCAGGGGGTCATAATCTGTGTCCTTTACTTCGATGTAATGTGACATCTCACCACCATATCCACCAATGCGACCGTATTTGTGTGCCTCTAAAGTCGCTTTTTTAATCTTCTGGCGCAGTTTTAGCGGTAGTTTTTTTGAATATGCTAATGGTGGGGGTGGTACCAAATCGGATTTATGCACAATTCTTATTTGCTGACGTGTTACCGTGCCATCGGCAATGCGGGCGTCAAAGTTCCTTGAGCTCATCCCACACACGTCAGCATGCCTGTTTATAACAGCTAACAAACAGGCATCGTGGCTGCCTGCATAAACCACCCTTTTGAAATGTTTTTTATTTTTCGTCGAAAGTCCTACCTTTCGTAATTCAACTTGCGGTATCAAATCACCGCTGGTTGAACCTATGGAATTCAATGCTAGTGTTTTACCTTTCGTATCATTTAGGGTCTTGATTGAGCTATCTGCCCTGACTACAAAATATGTGTAATACCCCGCTGTGGTATCGCCCTTGCGCACTCCCGCAGCAAACGCTTCAGCGTAAGCGATCTTTGCTGCTTGAATGTAGGTTTTGCCACCATACCAGGCAATCTGCGCACGACCAGCACGCATTGATTCCACGGCAGCATTGTAGTCAGTAACTCTAATGGGTTTGATTTCCACTTGCGTCAGTTTTTCAATAATTTTGATAAGCTTGACATAGTCGTTGTCATCCCCCTTTTCACTGGCAGGCACAAAAACCATGTTAATTTTGACGTCTTCCGCCGCCACATGATGGGACAACATGAATAATGAAAAAGCAGTAATTGTAGTGAGAAAGGTTGCTCTTAGATGTACTTGCATCGCCATGATCCCAAATTTTCAAGTTAAGTCGGTTGGCTTACCCTACCAACGGCGCATTGTGCCTAATTGCATAAGACTAGGCCTCAAATTCTTTTAGAGCTTTTTCGTAATCCTCAACCGTATCAATCTCTCGCCAACCGCGCTCTATAATAACGCAGTGAACTGGCACACCAAGATCGACCATATCCTGAATAATGTCTGTTATGTAGGCTTTTTGAAATACTTTTGCCCGTTGATACGGCTTGTCCCAAAACATTTTTTTGGCTCGGTGAAAGTGGCGTTTTAAAATCTCAGCACCACGTGGTGATAGTTTCAACATGCCAATGAATTCGCCATGAACATCGTCTTTTTCGGTTAAGATTTTACCAATCTTAACCACCTCATTATTGGCATTAAAAATGACATTTTCTGCTTCCTCGATCGGATGATCATTGCGACCGACGTAATAACCCTGCCAATCTATATCGACCACAATTGAAATATCAGCTTGTGCTTCAAGCAATCGTCGCACGACTGCGGCGTCAAACATGATATCTGAATACGCTACCACTACATTCCCGCACAGTTCTTCCTCGGCATAAAAAAGTGAATTTAAAATATTATTATTTTCAAAATCAGAATTCTCATAATAACGTAAATCCGGATAATTAATTTTCTCCTTTTTGTAGCCGCGTATCACCGAAATATTCTTTATTCCACACTCTCGGTAATTATCCACCTGCCTCTCAAGCAATGTCTTTTCACCAAATTTAAGCATGCATTTCGGCAGCTCCTCTGTGTAACCTTTAAGGCGACTACCTAATCCAGCAGCAATCACGATTGCTTTGGCATTTGAAGATGTCATAAATTTCCCCAGTTCAAGAATGTCGTGTCCAGAAAGATTGTAAGCCTTAATTAAGCGTAATAACGATATGAGCTCGCGTTTATCCCCAATAAACTCTTCAACATCTGGCGGCAAAACATTCTTCGAGATTCCCGCAAGGTCATTTATTATTTCAGAATCAGCGTCAAGTGTTTGAGCTAAGGCCTTAACTATTTCTATGCGCGGTGCCGGTCGTTTATTTTTCTCAATATCGTTTAGGTAGGAAGCAGATACGCCAACGGTCCGTGCTAACTCACGTTGACCGAGGCACCTTCCAATTCGCAAATCTCTAATGTACCCACCAAATGAGTGTTTGTTAGGTATCTCCGCCATTCTTTTCTGCTCACACCATGTTCTCTGATACGCGGTATTGTGTCCTTTAAAAGGCTTATGTGTTAAACTGTTCGCTAACAGGTTAACAGTACCGTCACAACTTAGTCAAGCCCTTCAAAAATCGAAAATAAGAGGGCGCAAGGTCCTCGATTATTAAAACGGGCCAAAACATAGAAGTTTTAATACCTAATGTCCTGACCATCCCACAGAAATTTAACTGGTCGGGGAGAGAGGATTCGAACCTCCGGCCCCTACGTCCCGAACGTAGTGCTCTACCAGGCTGAGCTACTCCCCGACACAGGACACCTTACAGGACCCGTTGTATATAAAGCAATCGCACACTATTTTCGACTGAGTATTGATCTATCATCTAGGCAGATCGGTCTGTATCAAGATTTAATCAGGCACGAGACCAATAGAAAATCATGACCAGCATAAACCCTAAGAAAATGCATCGGATCGTGCACTGCTTTTCTTAGTACGGTTACCTTGCCTCTGCTTTACGTTTTGCCCCGTCCTAAGTGTCCAAGAGACGATTGCTTTCAGGGCCTTACCCAACGCCTGATCAAAAGAACCTATTATTTCTTTCATCGTATTATCGTTTGCACGAACGCGTCGTTCAAATGTCTTAGTAGCAACTATCTCACGTCTAGGCATTCTAACAAGTTTTACGTTTATACGGACGCGCGCTACCGGCGGTGAAACGCCTTGGTCCATTATTTTTATACCTTGTGGCAATGCATCAGAATATTCTGCCTGAAATTCACGCAAATCTGTCTTAAGTAAGAAATCTGATCTCAAGCCTATTTGTTCGCGGCCGACACCAATAATTTTTCCGGAATTTTCAAATGATTCGATCATTAGTGTTTGAACCATCTTTGGTGCAAAATCGGTCCAGTTTGCCCGATCGAAATAACGAAGTTCAATTGGGCTATCGTTCATTGCAATTCTAGCAGTACTCAGACCCGCCGGTGATATCGGCGTATCGACCAATAATTGCCAGTTTACCGTTGGTACATCATCAGGGAAGGTACTCTTCGGAGTCAAGACATAAAGGCGTGGTGGCGCACCCTGCCCTGGCAATGGTATCGAGCATCCTGCGCACATAAACGTTACCATTAAGACTAAACCGCAAAAATATCTGTTTATCTTGGAATATTTTACTATCATTTAACTTCAACCCCTGGCTTAGTCTGACCGAAAAGGAAACGAGCAGGATCGCGTTCAATTTGCGCAGCTATTCTTGTTAAAGCGCCCATCAATACTCGTGCCTCGGTCAACATTTGCGTCAATTCATACAACCCAGAAGAAGCAAAAGCATCAACGGGTTCTCTATTAGCCTCGACAAGCTCACTTAAAGTTCGTGCCGCTTGCCCAAAGTCTTTTAGAACCCCTCGCACTTCAGCTAAGGCAATCTTCGCTTCTGCGCCGACACCATCTATTTCATTTCCGATTCTGCCGCTAAGGTCTTTCGCTTCAACTGTGAGTTCATTTACGTTTGTTAGTAGAGTGCTTGTCTGAGGCATTATTGCATCAACACCCCTCTTCAACTCTGCCATAGTCTCTCGCGCATCGGCGGCAGCTGCACGCAATTCACTCATTGTGCCCGAGGCACTGGTTAGAACTTTATCTATTTCATCTGAGCGGTTGGCAATCGTGCGCGTAACCTTCTCTATATTTTCCAAAGTGCTTCCAAAATTTTCACGATTCCGAGTATTAAAAAGCAAATTAAAACGGTCCACTAGTGCTGTAACACGTGTGATCAATTCTGGCGCAGACTCGAAAAGTTCTTGTAATTGAGACGCTTTCGCGGGAATT